>OLPD01000068.1_pt1 | contig 99227 bp, 78 predicted proteins | sample 1672111 | NCBI WGS metagenome assembly OLPD01 (sample SAMEA3136646, study PRJEB25190) | human gut metagenome
CCACTCCGACGCAGGCTCCACCACTAAATCACCGCACGATGCTCGCAAACTGGGCAAATCTTACATGCCTGGCTTGGACGGTCTGCGCGCTTTGGCGGTTTTGGCGGTTTTGCTGTATCACATTTCCCCTAACCAATTTATAGGCGGCTACATTGGCGTTGACCTGTTCTTTGTAATTTCGGGCTTCTTGATTACGTACCGCAATTTGCAAAACATTCAAAACCCAAATAAAGCCTTCACGCTGAAAAACTTCTGGCTTCGCCGCGCTAGGCGCCTGATTCCGGCACTCGTGCTGGTAATTTTGGTGTGCGTGCCAATTGGCGCGATTATCTATCCCGATATTCTGGTAGGCGCATTCAGGCAGGTTGCCGGCGCGCTTACCTATTCGACCAACTGGGTGGAAATCATTCATGGTTCGAACTATTTCGACCAGGCGAATCCGTCGCTCTTTAAAAACTTCTGGTCACTTGCCGTTGAAGAGCAGTTCTACATCATTTGGCCTCCGCTATTGCTCTTGCTGCTTTCGCGCAGGCTGAAGAATTCGCAGCTTGTTACTATCGTGGCAAGCATTGCTGTTGCTTCGATGGTGCTGATGGGCGTTCTGGCAGCTCCTGACAATTACACACGTGTTTACTACGGCACCGATACGCATTGCTTCGGTCTTGCAATGGGCATCATTTTCGCGTTCATTTGGAACAAGGAAAAAGGTTCGCTCTCGAAGGAATGGTTGAGCGCACAACCATGGATCCCTGCGCTGGCTCCCGTGGGCCTGATTGGCTTTATTCTTATAGTGATGCTGGTGCCCGATACCGCTGCATTCACTTATCCATTCGGACTCGTTCTTGGATCGCTGTTCAGTTTGTTTCTTGTTGGCGCGGTAATTATCAGGCCAGATGCCCTGTTTACTCGCATCATGGAGCTTGCGCCCCTGCGCTGGATAGGCGTTCGTTCCTATGGTATTTATTTGTGGCATTGGCCAATGTTGGTGTTTGGCCGCATTCTTATTCCGACTGCTATGGGTACGGTCGAAAACGTGGCGGTCGATGTGCTGTTCGCGCTTATTTCTTTCGTAGCTTCCGATTTGAGTTATCGCTTCATTGAAGAGCCCATGCGAAAAGATGGCTTTATTAAGTCGCTCGAAAAGCTGGTCGATCGCGTTCGCGAAGGCATCGTTGGGAAAATTCAGGCAGCGGTGTGCGTTGTGCTGGTACTTGCGACTATTATTGCTATTGCGACGGCGCCGGCAAAAACGCAGCTCCAACTGCAGATTGAACAACAGCAGGCAGAACAGGCTCAGCAGGCGCAAGAGGCGCAGCAAAATGCGGGCAATGGTTCGCCGCAGGATCCTGGATCTATTCCGAATTACGACGAATCGCAGATGACGGGCATTCCCGACAGCTCAACGATTACCGCTATTGGCGACTCGCTTATTTCGGGTAACTCGATTGGTTTTGAGGAAGAATTCCCCGAGATTAACTTCTTGGCAGAACCAATTCGCCAATGGGAACAGGGTGTAGAGGTTGTTAAAGAAGGCAACAATCAGGGCCTGATCCGCCAAAACGTTATTCTTGACTTTGGTACTAATGGCGGCGTTTCGGACGAGGCGCTTGTGCGTCAGGTAATAGACGAACTGGGTCCCAATAGGCGCATTCTGCTCTACAACATTTATAGTCCTTCATCGTTTGTTGACGAAGCGAATGCGATTTACGAAAAGATTGCCGAAGAATACCCGAATGTTTACTTGATTGACTGGAATTCGGTAGCAAGCGGACACCCGGAGTATCTGCTTTCCGACAGAACGCACACTAACATCGAAGGCCAAAATGCCTTTGTTGCCGCCGCGAAAGAAGTGTTTGAGAAGTCGTAAGGTAGAGGCAAGGTGTTAGATTTCTGAACCTTGCTCGCTAATCGTGCCAGCATCCATTTTCTTTTGTTTATCACTCACTTTTCACTTATATTTATTGCGTTATCTTTTACTTTTTGTAATGGACGAAGTGACTGATATAAAGAAAATACGAGAGATGAGTGAAAGATAACTCGCAGCACTTGCATTCTGTCTTTCGTTTTGTGCAATTTTCACTAACACATAGTAAGAGATTGCGAGTGGTAGATGAAAAATAGAACCTCAACAATCACCGAAGTGCTACGCGAATTACGTAAGCAAGGTCGTGATAATGCTGGATCGGTGGGACTCTTAACTAATATTCCCGAAACGGTTCTTTGTGAAGTTGTAACTAATGCTTTGGTAGTCGAAGAAATGAAAAGATATTTTTTGTGAGTTGCTGAGAATAGAATCAGCGTTAGCTTGCGCTGCAATACTTTCATGTAGCTTAGAGTAAATCTTGTCAGCGTCATAGTCATAATTCGGAACAAAGAAGCTAATTGTTTTAAAGATCCCTGATTTAGTAAAAACTAAATACGAATTTTACGGAAAATCCGCAAAAAATAGCATAAAATAAGAAAAAGTATGAAATCTAAAAGCAAAGGAGGGATTTCATGCTTATTAGCTTTGAGATTGAAAATTATCGCTCAATCAAAGAACGTCAAACACTATTAATGACGGCGAGTAATTATTACTTGGAAAATGAAGAGTCTCTTATCGATGAAAATCTGCTAGGGTTAGTCAATACGCGACTTGTTCCTGTGTGTGCAATTTTTGGTGCGAATGCTTCTGGTAAAACAACAATAATCAGAGCAATGGATACGCTTCGCGATATGGTGTTCTCTTCTTTTTCGCGCCCTGCCGGGCAAGGTTTAGTTTATATGCCTCATGTACTCTCCTCAGAAACGGCTACTAAACCTACGAGTTACTTTGTTGCTTTTGTCTCTGGAGGGACACGGTATGAGTATTCTCTTAGCCACGATGCTACTAAAGTGCTAAGCGAAAAGCTTTATGCATATCCAAAGGGGCGTCCTCAAAAGTGGTTTATTCGTACCTGGAACAAAGAGACTCAAATATCGGAGTTCGACATCAACTCTTCTCGTGTAAAGCTGCCTAAAAATTTTACGCAGTTTGTACGAAATGATGCCTTGTTGTTATCCGCGGTTTCGCGACTTTCTTCGAGTTCTCTGCGTCCAGTTTTCGATTGGTTTAACCTTAATCAGCTTATTGTCTTAAATCGCGGTATTGATGCAGGTTCATTTACGCCACAAACAGCCTTTGCCCTGTTGGAAGATTCGTCCAAACCGCCAGAGCAAAAACAGTTTTTAGAACTTTTGCGTGTGGCTGATTTTGGCGTTAAAGATGTAAGGGTAGAGGAAGAATCATTTGCCGGTGTTCCGCAAGAAATTGAAGAGATGCTGAGTCAACAGATGGTGGATCAGCTTAAAGCGTCGCGAACTAAAACAGCAATTTTGTCGCACTACGCTGAGGGCGGAGCTATTAAAGATATCAATATCAATGAAGAATCAGCAGGGACAAAACAGTTTTTTGTTTTGGTGCCAGTAATTTTAGCGGCATTAAAACTAGGGTCGGTCGTTTTCTTGGATGAAATTGATACAAGCATGCACCCTTTACTTACAAGGCAACTTATTTCGTTGTTTGTTGATCCTGAGAGCAATCCAAATCATGCGCAACTAATTTTTACTGCGCATGATACAAGCTTGTTGAATGGGGATTTTCTAAGGCGTGACGAAGTCTGGTTTACTACAAAGCGGTCCAATGGCAGCACTCTATTAGAGCCTTTGAGCGATTATTCTCCACGAAAAGATGAGGCTTTAGCAGGAGGCTATCTGGCGGGAAGATATGATGCAATTCCTGATTTACGGGATTTTACGGACTTCGTTAATCCCGGGATTAGGCAGGATCAAGATGTCTAGAAAATATAGCAGAAAGAATTCCTACCAACGGCCGGCAAGCACTAAGCAGCCAAGGAAAATCATCTGCATACGAACAGAAGGAAAGACAGAATATCAGTATATTGATGCACTAATAAAGGAGCAGGGAATAAAGGCGACTATTGACTGTAAACAAGCTAAAGGGAGCGATCCTGTGACGGTGGTTCGAGCGCTTGTACAGAAGAAGAAAGAGAATCGCAAAGACAAAGCAGCTGCAAAGATTGATAGCTTCTGGGCAGTGGTAGATACGGAAATTGCCCGAGAAAACCTGTCTGAAGCTATCACTCTTGCTAATAAAAATAAGATCAATATGGCTATAAGTCACCCTTCATTCGAATATTGGTTGCTTCTCCATTTCGAGAGAAGCGCAAAAGTGTATTCGAACGTAAAAGGGCTTGAGCAGGATTTAAAGCATGTTTTTCCGTCTTACGAAAAGGCATTAAGTAATGCTGGTGAAGTTGTTGAACTATATGAGACTGCGTTAAAAAATATTGAGGTTCTGCGTAAGCGACATTCAGAAGAGAATCCTGATTTGGCGCGCACAAATTTCGATGAATTGGTACGGGAGGTTGTAAATAATGGCTAATGATGGTTCTCTCTTAGAAGTAAATTCTTTGCAGAGCTTATAGATTCCCCTCTCATCTACCCTCTAAATCTATAAGCTATTTTAAGTTAGGCATCACACAAAATGTGATGCCTAACTTATGCATAGTTCGAGATAATAAAAAATAAAACCGACCTATCGTTAGGGGGTATGAAATGATAGCCGTAATGTCTGTATCTCTTTATTTATAGTAGTACCAAATTAGATGATCAAACCCATTTCGACTTATCTTTTGACCGGTTTCTTCTTCGACCTTGGCGATTATTTCGTCAATGCGCTTTTGGTGTTCTGCGTAGTTTTCTAGACTCTTTTTGGGAACGCTTTTTTAATTTGAAATGCTTAATATATTCTGGCAACATCTTTCTTACGACGCTGTCATAATTCGAATAGTTGTCCTGTTCTTCTCCGTCTTCAAATAGACAAAAGCAAGTGTAGTGACAAAATTTTGAAGCAAAGGAGCGGCAGCAATACTTTCCGTTGTTGGCAATATCTTCGCTTAGAAATTCAATTCAAAGCAAAAGAATAACTTTGATTCTTGATTTTATTTCATACCCACCCCTCATTACAATAAAACGCCTGTTCAATCAATTGTGGGTAGCGGCTTTTGTTTTTCATCTGGAGGGTACGTAAAAAAATACAAAAGCAGGCAAAATCACGGTATAAAAAAGCCTGGCATAAATGGCACAATTGGCATAAATGACATAATCAGCGTACAGCAAGATAAACGCAAATTAATAAACTATAGCGACATACAACCGCAAACACAGACAGCAATGCAATACATGCGGCAAGCGAAAGCTAAAAGCGCATTGAGCATCCGAAATTGAGTGCGAGAAAAAAACAGAACATATCATCGCGCATTAAAAGATGTTAGGAGCGTCATGCAAACAGCAACTTTGTCCAAGAAGGTAGTATCGGTTCTTTTAAGCTTGGCTTTAATTTTTTCTTTTACTCCAACTTTAGCTTTCGCGGAAAATTCTAATTCGGGCGAAAACTCAGCTGCCCAAAACACAGTGGAAGAAGGATCTGGCACTGGCGCTAGTGATAATGCATCAAATGATTCCGAAAATCAGGAAAGTAATTCAGTCTCTGGTAATAGTAGCAATCAAATCGCCAACAATGACAATAGCAGCGACAATAGCAATGCTGATTCAAGCACTGGTTCAGCTCGTTCAAACGAAGCAAACCAAAACGGCACAACGGACAACCTGACCAATCAACAGAATTCGACTTCTGAAGAAGCGGCAGAAACCAATAATAACGAAGCAGATGACAAGGCAAATAGTTGGCGCTTTGTAAACGGTGAGCAAATTTATTCTTACGAGGGCGCTTCCACTGATGGTAATGCTGTTACTCCAGGCATAAGTCCATTTGCAGCAGAAGAAGGTGGGTCATCTTATGCCACCTGGTATAAATCGAATGGAATTACCTCATATACCTACAAAGCACGTCCTAGTGATGCTGGTCAAAACATTAGCATCAGCGGTGCAAAGCGCGTAGGTATAGACGTGTCTTATCACAATGGAGTTATCGATTGGGCAAAAGTAAAGAATAGCGGCGTTTCTTTTGCGATTATTCGTTGTGGCTATGGCGATAATTCTACTGACAAACAGTTCCTAAATAACGTTAAAGGCGCTCTAGAAAACGGAATTGATATTGGCCTTTATTTATATTCCTATGCCGAAACCCCCGATGAAGGCTTTACCGAAGCGCAGAATGTAATGCGACTTTTAAATTTAGCAGATTTGGATCCAAGCGATTTGGCATATCCCATTTTTTACGATCTTGAAGATGAAGATGTTTTCAATCTTAGCGCAAAAGAAAAAGGCCAGCTTGCAACTAATTTCTGCAGTACAGTTTCGGCAGCAGGATATGAAGTAGGTATTTATTCAAACTTAAATTGGTGGTCAAATTTCTTAACAGATCCTGCCTTTGATAATTCTAATTGGCATAAATGGGCAGCACGTTATCCAGGGTCTAATAAGGCTACCAGCAGCGGAGTTCCAGGAACCGAAATATGGCAATTCTCTGACTGTGGTCATGTTGATGGTATCAATGGAAATGTAGATATGAATTTTGATTATGTGGGATCATACTCAAAACCGAAACCGTCAGATGCAAAAATTGCCTATCGTGGATATCTCCAAAAACAAGGTTGGCAAAACTGGTCGGCAGATGGACAAGAAGCTGGTGAAGCTGGCAATGATCTTAGGCTCGAGGGAATAAAAATTGAGCTCGGTGATAGTATTGAAGGCTCTGTGAGGTATAAAGCACATGTGCAAAGTGAAGGTTGGCAGGACTGGGTTTCAGACGGTGAATTGGCGGGAAGCACCAATCAGTCTAAACGCATGGAAGCCATTGCGATTGAGCTTTCTGGGAAAGCGGCGAATAACTACGATATTTACTATAGGGCATATGCTCAAGGGTTTGGTTGGCTTGGCTGGGCTAAAAATGGAGAAAGCGCTGGAACTACAGGGTATGCATATCGCTTAGAAGCAATAGAGATCCAGCTTGTTCCAAAAGGCAATGCTGCGCCAGGATCAACAGACAATGCTTTTAGACAAAAATAATAGTGTCAAGGACTAGAGTTAATATTGCTCATTTTTAATGGTGAATTAAAGGTGAACTGAATTTTATCAGTTCACCTTTTTCGTTTGGCATTACATTATTAATGCCAAGAAAAAACTTGTTTATCCATATAAAGATTTTCATCGCTCATAATCAGTTATCATGAATGTGTTTCTACCGCTTTCGAAGGAAAGAGGCGCTTATGAAGACTGAAAAAAAGAAAAACTTATGGTAAAGTAGCACTAGCAATTCTTTTGGTGGTTTCGCTTTCGCCCTCTGCTGCATTTGCGATAAATTCGGAGGAAGCGAGTGAAGGGAATTCCTCTTCAGCTGATCTAAGTGAAGAAGGGGTTTGTTCTGATGAAACAGAGGCAAGAGTAGATGATTCAGGTACGATCTCGGATGAAACTCCCGAGATTAAAGATGAAGATTTAAGTTCCGAAGATCAGTTAGAACCTCAAAACCAGACCGCATTTCAAGGACAGCAAGTCGAAGACAGTAACGATCTATCCCAAGATGGACTAATTGCGTCAGAGCAAGCATATGGGTCTACAGAGTTTAATCAACTTATTTCAAATGATGATCTAACTCTCGACGAATCTAAAATCGTAAAAGATACTAGTGAATCTAATGTTTTCATTCCTGAAAACACCGGAAACGCAAGCAATCAAATCAGTCCGTATGCTTTAAATTCTGTAAATGGAGTGCCAAGCGTTTCATATTCAACGCATGTGCAAACTTATGGTTGGCAGAACCCAGTAAATGATGGAACTACTGCTGGAACTACGGGTGAGGCAAAGCGTTTAGAGGGGATAAAAATATCAGTAGATGGGATCGAGGGTCTTGGTATTGCTTATCGTACTCACGTCCAAAAAATAGGCTGGCAGGATGCGGCTTATGACGGAGAAATGTCAGGAACGAGTGGTCAAGCATTAAGATTAGAAGCTATACAGATTGCTTTGACTGGTTCCGAGGCATCTAACTACGATATTTATTATCGTGTTCATGCGCAGCATTATGGGTGGCTCGACTGGGCACACAACGGCTACGCAGCTGGAACTTCTGGCTATGCGTACAGACTCGAAGCGATTCAAATCGTGATTCTTCCTAAAGGCTCTGAAGCTCCAGGTTCAACAACGCTTCCGTATCTTGATGGCACATACGGGAGTGGAGCAATTAACTATAAAACTCATGTTCAAACTTATGGTTGGCAGGACTGGACTTGGGATGGAGGCTTAAGTGGTACAAGTGGTCAAGCTAAGCGACTTGAGGGCATTCGTATCAATACTGAATGGATGGAAGGCTTAGGTGTAACGTATCGAACTCATGTGCAGAAAATTGGTTGGCAAGATTGGGTTTCAGATGGTGCATTAAGCGGTACAGAAGGTCAGGCATTAAGGCTCGAGGCAATTCAAATTAAACTTACAGGCGAACAGGCGAAAAACTATGATGTGTACTATCGTGTACATACGCAGAAATACGGCTGGCTTGGTTGGGCTAAAAACGGAGAGAGCGCAGGTACGAGCTGCCATGCTTTCCGCTTAGAGCAAATTCAAATAGTTTTAACCTATAAAGGGTCAGGGGCACCTTCGGATTCGTACGGAATTCCTTCAGCGATTGAAGCATATAGCACCGAAGAGGGACAAGCGATGTACAACGTGAATGCCTGGCGTTCGCAGTATGGCCTATTGCCAGTGACGGGCGATCCTCTTTTGCATGAATGCGCTCAGATCAGAAGCAAGGAATTGCTAACATTGTTTAGCCATACAAGACCTAATGGTACCGATTGTTTCACCGTTGCTGACGAAGTTGGCTGTAACTTGTTTATTCACGGAGAAAATATTGCAGCTGGTTTTTCGGATGGATACTCTGCTGTGAATGGTTGGATGACATCTGATGGGCACAGAGCTAATATTTTGAATGAAAATAATAAGTACATGGGCGTAGGAGCTTCTTATGGAGGTAGCTATGGAGCGTATTGGGCACAAATGTTTGCTGGCGCCTAAGCTATTTCGGATATAAATAAGTAGATCAATAATTTTATGTGCGACCTCGCAACAAAGATAAAGCGGGGGCGCACATTATTTATAGCTTCGATTTGTTAAACTATGCATTTAAGAGAGTTATCTTCAAATCTATATAATGTGGCGAAGACATAGGATGATATAAAAATGACTGCATCTAAACATCTACATCTTGTTATAAGCTTGATTCTAGCAGTAGTGTTAGTTTTCTCTTTTGTTCCTATTTCGGCTTTTGCTACAGAAGGAACCGAAAATGCGTCTTCCCAAAAAAATGAGCAGCTGGGTGAATCAAACGAAGAAAAAAACCAAGTGTCGAATTTAGATACTGGAAGTAGCTCAGAGGTAAATACTTCTATTTCATCTGAAAATACTGAAGAGAGCTACAATGATGAATCGCTTTCATCCAATGAAGACGTGTTAGACGTAAATACAGACAGTAATGAGCAGGCAATACCCGAACAAGCAACACAATCCAAAGACAGCGACGTCGAAAAAAACTTTGCGCTTTCCGCATCTGCTCAGATTCAGACTTACGGCTGGAAAACAGCTTCTTCAACGTCAATCACAGACCCTATTATTTTAGGGACAACAGGAGAGGCGAAACGTCTAGAGGCTATCAAACTTTCCATTCCAGGATCTGAAGATGGTGGAATAGAGTATCAAGTTCATGCTCAAACTTATGGATGGATGGGCTGGCAATCAGATGGCGCTATGGCTGGCACAGAGGGTCAAGCCAAGCGTTTAGAAGCTGTCCAGATTAAACTCACCGGCGCCCTCGCTGATCAATATGATATTTATTACCGTGCTCATGTTTCTAAGATAGGCTGGATGGATTGGGCTAAAAATGGTGAAAGTGCAGGAACTCAGGAATGCAAGGCGCCGTTAGAGGCAATTCAAATCGTTTTAGTTTCTAAAGGCGAAGAGGCTCCAGGTGGCACAACTGTTCCATTTATTGAAGGTTCCAATCTGCCTATTTCAGTTAAAAGTGGCGCGTTTTCGTCGGGCTCAAATTCATGGACGGAAGTAAGCCCTTTAAATACGGCTGGAACTACAGGTCAGAAAAAAGCTTTAGTTGGTATTAGGCTTTCCGCGAAAAGCGAGTTGATCTCTGGAGGTATTTCCTATTCTGCCCATTTGGCAAAAACCGGATGGACGAATCCAGCAAGTAATGGAGCTGAAATACGAAATGGCAACGCAATCCAAGCTATTAAAATACATTTAACGGGAGACTTAGCAAAGTATTTTGATATTTACTATCGTGCTCATGTGTCAGGCTACGGATGGATGGGTTGGGCCAAAAATGGATCGCCAGCTGGTTCTGAGGGGCTAAATATGAACATGGAAGCTTATCAAGTTGCTGTTGTGTTGAAAGGAACTTCTGCTCCTGGAACAATGGCAAACTCCTTTTCAGATGCAAATGGTTTTCTGAAAAATTATTTGGAAAATAAAGCATACATTCAACTTGCTAATAAGTATTCAAGCCGTACAAATTATCTAATCATGGTTGATCGTGGTAATCATAGAGTTAGAGTATTTCGTGGATCAAGTTATAACTGGTCGTTAATTTATAATTGGAGCTGTGTGACAGGGGCTCCAGGTACACCAACGATAGTAGGTGAAAATTACTATACTACTGGTTTTAAGCGTACTTCGCTATCTACAGATAGCCGTGCAATCTGGTGTACACAAATTTGGGGAGGTTATTTCTTCCATTCAATTTTGGCTTCAGAAAGTGAGTTAGGTCACAGTTTGTCTCATGGATGCATTCGTTTACCATATTCGGCTGCATCATGGATTTACAACAATATTTATGCAGGCACAAGAGTGGTTATATATAACTAAAATTCTGAGTGTAGATAGAAGCATCGTTATGTTTGTCATGCGACCTTGAACGTTGCTGATGAAAGAATAAGCTTTGGACTCAATATGGAAAAAGAACTAACAGTCGTTATTCCTGTTTATAATGCAGAAAAATTTTTGGATCGATGCCTGAAAAGTCTTTTGAATCAGACTTTATTTAGAGGTTCCGATTCAAGTTATATTCTTTATTTAATAGACGATGGATCGACCGATCGTTCTTTGCAGATACTTACTAAATATAAATTATTGTATCCCGATATGGTTGTAGTTGAGCATCAAACTAATTCGGGAATTGCTTATTCACGTAATAAGGGAATTCGAAAGTGTGCTACTAAATATATTGCCTTTGTTGATAACGATGACTATGTTGATGACGATTATCTTGAGATATTGTTGACTACCATTAAAGAAACCGATGCCGACATAGCATTATGCGGATATCGCCGAGAAAATAGCAAAGGAGAAGTTGTTGAAAGCTTTAAGCCTGTCGTTCATGATTGGTCAAAATATAGGTGTATAACTCCATGGGGAAGAATATTTAAGACCTCTTTACTTAAAGATAACAGAATTTGTTTTTTTAATAATAATATAGGTGAAGACATCATGTTTTCACTAAAAGTATATTCGGTTGCCAAAAATCTTCAAATTATTAATTATGACGGTTATATTTGGTTCTTTAACGAAGAGAGCGTTTCCAATACTTTGCATAAAGGTCTTAACCCAGAGTGTAATTTTGATTTTTTGCTAAAGGAAGCTGCCAGTGCAGTTTCAGTAAAAGATGATTTAGGATGCTATTTCCTTAATAAACTTGTAGTGTGGTATTTATTATTTTCTGGGAAGACAGCTTCTCCTCAACGATTTGGCGAAGTTGCGCAGGATTTATTTAGATGGTTGTTTGAAAATGGATATAGATCATCAATTCCGTTTTTTTCAAAAAAAATCAGATCTGAACCCCTACGAAACAAGATAGCCATTTCGTTTTTGAATATGGTATATAAACTTGGACTAATTAAACTATTTGCACTAATTTACTGTAATAAAAAACTGTCAATTTAAAAGAACGGTCAGCTAAAAAGCACGGTTTTTATTTGTGATAGTTAAACAGTTCCGCTTGTTTGTTTCAAACAGATATAAAGGTGAAAACTACTTGTTATTTGGGCAACATTTTGTCAAAAGGCATAATCAATCTGAACTTCAATTAAAAGTTAGACCGATTATTATAATTGCTATGCACAAAATCTATGTAGGTCTGCTTCGTAGCTCGTCCTTGAAATGTAATATCCATCATAATTAAACTCTAAAAAGTATTTAAGTTATATATCGTCAAGCTGAATAACGTCTCTTACTATGTTGCGATGGGTAATAAACACGTATTCTAAATAGCTTTTCTTTCAAATTCTTTTCGCAATTTATGCATTAGTTGTTTTTTTGGCGAATCGTTATTTCGGAGATTATACTTACTTTTTGTCCTATTAGCTCGTTGGATAAGCATGAATAATGATTGAATATAAGAAAATAATTAATGATTTTCTTTATGCGGCTTTTGCTCAAGGAATGGGTCTTTTTTTAGGTTTTGTCACCTCTTTAGTTGTCCCTAAAATTCTAAGTTTAGAAGCTTTTGGTTATTGGCAGTTATTCATTTTTTATACAACTTATGTAGGTTTGTTTCATTTTGGTTTGAATGATGGTGTTTATTTGTTAAAAGGCGGACAGACGCGATGCGAGATGAATGATCGCGAAGTGGGATCACAGTTTCTGTTCGGGACATTATTTCAGACGCTAATAGCAATATTAATAGCTTTTTTGGCTTTAATGGGGAAATTTGATCCAAATAGGGAATTTGTAATTTTTGCAACAGCGGGTTTTCTAATCATTAGCAATGCAAACTCGTATTTAGGTCTTGTACTGCAAGCATTAAACGAAACAAGAAGATATTCACTTTCGCTAATTGTGAATCAAGTAGTTTTTTTGGTTGCAATATTTGTGTTACTTCTTAATGGTATAGAAGATTTTCGCCTATATGTTTTATGTTATTTGATTGCTAAGTTTTTATCGCTTGCCTATTGCTTAAGATACTTGAAAAATATATTCTCTCAAGGATTATTAAAATTTCATGAAACCTCAAAGCTAGCATTGTGCAGTATTCGTATCGGCATAAAACTAACTATAGCAAACGTTGCTAGCATGTTGATTTTCGGTATTGTTAGATTTTCTGTTGACGCTGCTTGGGGCATTGAGACTTTTGGTCAGCTGTCGTTAGCTATATCATTAATGAACTTTGTTCTTACTTTTTTTGCTCAAGTTGGCATGGTCTTATTTCCGGCTTTAAGACGAGCAGATAATAAAGAGATTGCATTCACGATTACAAAATTAAGAGACGGATCGTATTTATTGTTTTCAGCAATTTATGTCTTGTATGTTCCAATTGCTGTTTTATTGACTCTTTGGCTTCCGCAGTATCAGCAGGCGGTTGTATGGTTTGCGATTTTGTTGCCAGCGTGTGTTTTCGACGGAAAAATGAATGTTTGTTATTCAACCTATTTTAAAGTTATGCGACAAGAAAAAAAACTACTATATATTAATTTGGGAACGGTTTTACTAAGCGCTTGCAGTGTGGCGTTTAGTGTAGTAGTCCTTCAGAGTGCAGAAGCGGCAATTGTCTCTGGGGTAATTGCTGTTACAGTGAGATCGTTGTTTTCTGAATATACTATTTTTAAAGAATTGGGTGCTCAAAAAAAAGTTAGAGTAGGAGATTCTGTACTTGGGGCAATTTTTATTGGAACAATATTATTGTTGACTGACTTTATGGTAATCGAAGCGGTTTGTTTGCTGGCATACACCGTATATCTACTGATTAATCGAAAAATATTAAAGCAAACGATTAGTTGTAAATTATAAGTTTCAAACTGTATCTAATACGATGTTAAAAATAATTTAGTTGTTAAGTGTCGTTTAAATAGGTGATAGTGAAATTGAACTGCGATGGTTAAGTTCAACCAAAATAGGAAGCAAGAGGGTAAGAAAAAATTGAATCCAAGAAATCAAATAGTATTTCTCTGTGATGGTACGGGCGCTCATCACACAAAATTAATGCGTTTTTTGCAAGAAAACGAACCGACAGAAAAATTTGAATTTCTGTTTTGTGGAGTTTCGTGTCAAGAATGTAAAATCAAAGATTTTGAGCATGCTGAGATAGTTTCCGATTTTTATAATCCTCCACGGCATGTGAAGGCTCTTTTACGTTCATGCTTAAAAATTGTAATTGTGGGATTGTTTGATCCGGGAGTAGTTTTTTACTTTCTGACACATAGGAGCCTACTAAAGAAAACAGTAGTTGCTTTTCATGGCGGGGAGTTTTATAGCATACGTGGTAACCTTTCGCTAAAGATGAAAGTTTATCAACTTGCAAGAAGAAGCATCGTGGCGCGAATGCGGGCGTGTTATACCTTTACTCCTGATGATTATGAATTCGCAAAAAAGTACTATAATTTGCCGTCAGAGCATGGATATGTTGAACTTCCGTGGCATTATGAGATAAGCCCGAATTATGCTTCTATTCCAAAACCTAATGATCCTTACGTTATTTTAATTGGGCACAATGCACATCCCGAAGATCATCATATTGAAATCTTGAAGGAACTTGCAAGATTCAAAGAGGAAAATATAAAAATAATAGCACCTCTTTCGTACGGACCAAGAAATAATCAACAGCTCATAATTCAAACAGGTAAAAAATTGTTCGGAGGTAAATTTATTCCACTTACTGAATGGATAGAGCCTAAACAATATCAAAAAATGCTTCAATCTGTGTCCGTGTTTGTTTTGGGTACTGACAGACAGGCGGGTACTTTCAATACTAATTTAATGCTAAGACTAGGAAGTAAGGTGTATCTAAATAGCGATACAAGCGTTTGGTCTTATTTCGAAAAGTACTGCGGTTGTAAGCTTTTTGACATAAAGTCTATTGCAAAACAATCTTTCAAGGAATTTGTTGATTTTTCGGTTGAAGACAGAATGGAAAATTCGAAGAAAATGTATTCTAAATTAACCCCAGAGAGTTGCTTAAAAAGTTGGCAGCGAGTAACTCAAAAAGATTAGTAAAACAGCTATTATAAATATTTGCAGCGTAAGTGTTTAATAATTAACTATAAGCTTCTGATATACAAAGAAGGGGTTATTGGTATATGACGATAAAAAAAGCTTTGCTAGGCAAAATTCAGGATCGAACTCTTCGCATTGGTGTTGTTGGTTTGGGCTATGTAGGTTTACCTTTAGCCGTTGAAAAAGCGAAAGCGGGATATAGGACTATTGGTTTTGATGTTCAACAGGAAAAGGTGGGTTTTGTTAATAAAGGCCATAACTACATCGGTGATGTAGTCGATGATGATCTTAAGGAGCTGGTAAACAGCGGTGTTCTTTCTGCGACAGTGGACTTTTCTTTTGTGAAAGATGTCGATTTTGTTGCAATTTGTGTTCCTACGCCCTTGGACGAGCATCAGCAACCGGATATTAGTTGTGTGCGCTCTTCAGCGGAGGATGTTGCAAAATATCTTAAACACGGAACAATGGTTGTTCTTGAATCTACAACTTATCCGGGAACTACAGAAGATCTTTTAAAGCCTATCTTGGAAGAAGGATCTGGACTTAAGTGTGGAGAGGATTTTTATCTCGGATTTTCTCCGGAGCGTGTTGATCCAGGTAATTTAATCTATAAAACCAAAAATACTCCTAAAGTTGTTGGAGCAATCGGGGAAGACGCTCTTGAATGTATTTCTGCTGTATATGAAGCTGTGCTTGAGGGTGGAGTAACGCGTGTTTCTTCTCCTGCAGTTGCTGAGATGGAAAAAATCCTAGAAAACACCTATCGCAATGTAAATATTGGCTTAGTTAATGAGCTTGCAATGCTTTGTGACCGCATGGGAATTGATATCTGGGAGGTTATCGAAGCTGCCAAAACAAAGCCTTACGGTTTTACCGCTTTCTATCCTGGTCCCGGTTTAGGCGGTCATTGTATTCCGCTTGATCCATACTATTTATCTTGGAAAGCTCGCGAATACGGTTTCCATACTTCTATGATTGAATCATCGATGATGATTAATGATCGGATGCCAGAATACTGCGTGGACAGAGCCGCCCGTGTTCTTAATGCTTCTTCAAAAGCATTAAATGGAGCAAAGGTTCTTGTTCTTGGTGTAGCATACAAACAGGATATAGATGACTATCGCGAAAGCCCGGCGCTTCGTGTGATTGAGTGCTTAGAATCCAGAGGCGCTAACGTTCAATTCTATGATCCTTGGGTTCATCAATATACCTATAAAGGAAAAATCGAGACATCCATACCTGAATTAACTTCAGAAGTATTAGAGTCTGCTGATTTAGTAATGATTACCTGCAAGCACACCAATGTTGACTATGATTTCGTTCAGCAGCATGCTTCGGCTATTTTTGATACAAAGAATGCAATGAGCGAGATTAAGAATCGAAACAACATAGAGGTACTCTAAGATGAATTATGCATTAATTGGATGTGGGCGCATTGCGGTGAATCACGTAAAAGCGGTTGCTAATAATAAGCTTAACTTCGTGGCAATGTGCGATATTGATGATTCTAAGTTTGACATCATGCTTGAAAAAGCTGGATGTGGTGAATTTCCCAAAACTGAGCGATATTTAGACTATAAAAAAATGCTAAAAGAGCATCCCGAAATTGAACTGATTGCTATCGCTACCGAAAGTGGAAGCCATGCTTCGATTGCTCTTGACTGCATCGCGGAGGGAAAGAATCTTATCATTGAGAAGCCTATAGCAATGTCTATAGAAGACGCAGAAGAGATAATTGTGCGTGCTAAGGAAAAAGGCGTGAAAGTTTCCGCTTGTCATCAAAATCGCTTTAATGTAGCTGTACAAAAAACTAGGGATGCTGTTGAGTCTGGTCGATTTGGCAAACTATCCCACGGCTCCATTAATGTTCGCTGGAATCGAAACAAAGACTATTACAAGCAAGCTCCTTGGCGTGGAACTTGGGCAGAAGATGGCGGATGCTTAATGAATCAATGTATACATGGCATCGATCTCTTGCGTTGGATGATGGGCGACGAGGTTACTGAAGTATACGGATCTACACGCCAGCGGTTTCATGATTACCTTGAAGCAGAAGATGTCGGTGTTGCTGTAGTTAAATTTGCTAATGGAGCGGTAGGTACAATTGAAGGTACTACCAATGTCTACCCTAAAAATCTAGAAGAAACCCTTTATCTATTCGGGGAAAACGGCACGGTAAAAATTGGAGGAACATCAACAAACAATCTTGATGTTTGGGATTTTGCTGATGAAACTGACGAGGACAAGGGAAACAAAGGGTTAAAAGAAGAAACGTCAAATGTATACGGTAACGGCCACACTTCATTATATGCGGATATGATTTCTGCTATTCAAGAAGGAAGAGAGCCATACGTAGATGCCGTTGCAGGGCGTAATGCTCTGGAGATTGTGTTGGCAATTTATAAAAGCCAGAAAACAGGTCTTCCTGCGCAGCTTCCTTTAACAGATTTTGCCAGCGTTGATATGGTGGATGAATTTTAATCATTCTTTAAGGAACCAAAAAATGAAGATTAATGATGTAGTGGAACTGCTTAAAAAAGAAGGTTATGAATGCGTTTTTTTTGGCGATTCCGAACGAAAAGTTGAAGGATTTTCAGATCCATCCGATTATCGAAATAATTCAATAATTTGGTTAGGTGATATTAAATATTTAGAGCTAAAAGATGGTCAAAATTGCTCAGACGTTGCTCTCTTGCTTTGTTCGGAGAATTTTAAAGAAAAGAAATTATTTCCGAATGTTTTAGTTTGCAAAGATCCACGTAATGCTTTTGTTCGGTTGCTTGAACTGTCGCAAAAAGAAGACGAGCTTGTAGGAATAGCCGAATCTGCAGTGATTGATCCAGGAACTGTAATTGGAAAAAACGTTTATATTGGCCCCAACTGCGTTATTGGGAAAGATGTGATCATAGGTGATAATTCTAAATTGATGCCGGGATGCTACATCGAACACACCAAGATGGGTAATAACTGCGTAGTTTATCCGAATTGTGTGATAGGAATGGCGGGCTTTGGTTTTCGTAAAGAAAAGTCACTCGTAATGGAGCCCCATATTGGGAAAGTTATTTTAGGGGACGATGTTGAGGTTTTGTCGGGCTCGGTAATAGAAAGAGGGAGCACCAAAGATACAACGATTGGGAAAGGAACCAAATTAGCTTGCTTGACTAATATAGGTCACAATGTAACAGTTGGGGAAAATTGTCAAATAATTGGTGGCATCATGAATGGTTTTGCGACAATAGGTGATAGAAGTGAGCTAATCCGATGTATTGTAGCGAACAGAATCAAGATAGGTCATGATGTTAAGATCGGATTAAATAGTACGGTAGTCCGAGATATACCAAACAACGTAATTGCATTTGGATCACCTGCAAAAGTAAAGGGGAGTAACTAATGCATTTTAGGGATCTTGAGGCGCAATATCGATATTTAAAAAAAGATATAGATAGCGCTTTACTGCGAGTTGCTAGTTCCGCCCAATATATTGGCGGTGTTGAAGTTCAGACTCTCGAGAAAGAACTTGCGGAATACGTTGGAGTCGAACATTGCATTTCGTGCGGCAATGGCACTGATGCTTTGCAGTTGGGGCTTATGGCTTGGGGTGTTGGCCCAGGGGATGCAGTGATTGTTCCTGATTTTACTTTTTTTTCTAGTGGTGAGGTAGTTTCGGCTGTAGGTGCAACACCGATTTTTGTTGACGTGGTTGAAGAAACTTTCAACCTGGATCCTTCTCAGATTGAACCAGCAGTGAATAAAGCGAAAGAAGCCGGGCTCAACCCTCGTGTAGTGATTGCTGTTGATTTATTTGGGCAACCAGCAGATTACTCGGCAATCAGAAAAGAATGCGATCGTTTCAATATGCTTCTTTTAGAAGATGGAGCTCAGGGCTTTGGTGGGTCAATAGGCAACCAGAAAGCATGTTCATTTGGTGATATTTCCACGACAAGCTTCTTTCCAGCTAAGCCGTTGGGGTGTTATGGCGATGGTGGTGCGATATTCACAGACAATGACGAGTGGGCTGCGCTCATTAGGAGCTTTGCTGTTCATGGTAAGGGTTCCATGAAGTATGACAATGTGCGTATAGGAATGAATAGCCGTTTAGATACAATACAGGCAGCTGTTTTGCTTGTAAAATTTAATGCATTCAAAAATCATGAAATAAATGATGTTAATAGGATAGCGTTAGAGTATGAAAAACTCTTAAGCGAATCAAAGTTTGTTCTACCTGTTGTAAAAGATGGATATACAAGCTCTTGGGCACAGTATACAATCCAGGTTCCTGTTGGTGTGAATCGCAGCATTTTGCAAGATAGGCTTAAAGCTAGCGGGATTCCAACCATGATTTATTATCCAAAACCAATGCATGAACAGGGAGCGTTTAAGAGCAATTCGATATGCGTTAATGGTTGCCCTGTGACCACTAGATTGACAAGTAACGTTCTTAGTCTTCCAATGGGTCCTTATCTTTCTTTTGAAGATGTGCGGGATGTTTGTTATGCGCTTAAGACAAGAAAATTAAAATAGCAATGAATATATAAAATAACGAATAATATTTTTGTTCACTGTGTCATCTTTCATATTTAGAGGTTCTTGTCTAATGTTTTTCCTAAGTGCTATATATGATGAGTGGCATCTTCTTATATCACTCATTTCAGCAGCAATGGTTTAGCTGCTTGCTAAGTGGAAATGATTAAAGTGTTTGTTTGTATCCGTTTTTCTTTTTTATGATAGTCGAAACGATAGTGGCGTTATGAAAACAAAATGCAACGGAATTGATGGATATCAAACTCTGTATCTAACTATTATTGGATACAGAGTTTTATGAGCTCTAGCTACATAAAATAATATTTAGCAATAGCGAAGGAAACAAACGATGATATTGTGACTACTGGATGCAGAGAAGAGAGTGATACTAGATTGATATCGGGAGTGATTCTCGATCGAGTAGCTTCTCTAAGTAGAGATGTATGGCCCGAAGAGTTAAAATTAGTTAACGACATTCTTCGAAGCAAGATTAAGATCTTCAGGTTTTTTTCAGGATTAATTTTATTGCTGTGCGGCTTGGTATCAAATTTTTTCGAGTAATAGCAAGCAAAGATTATTTTGCGAAACAATATACGAGTTATATAGATAGTTTGAAGCAGGATTCATCTCTTTATATGGCGGTTTTTAGAAGTCGCTAGGATCTCTTCTCTAAACAAAACAATGGACTTCACTTTGAAAAAAAATATAAACTTAGGCTGATCAAAGTTTTCGTAAGATAAAAAACTAGTTTATAAGGTGAAAGTATGCCACACGTGAAATTTGGTTACTATTTGTATTGCTATACAGATTTAGCTAACCCTGAAAACGCAAAATCAGGCGTTGAAAAAAAAATAATTTCCCAAATCAAAACACTCAATGCATATGGCGTTAAGTGTAAATTTGTATATTGCAAAGCGCCAAACAATTTGCTAAAAAAAATTATTTCATGCATTCCTTTTTTTTCTGACGGAATTAGCTGGCCTCCAATAGAACAATTAAATAATCCTTCGTTCATATATATTCGAAGACCAGCGGTAGTGGGTAAAGAATTGATTGATTTTCTGGCGGCTTTCAAAAATAAATATCCAGACGCAATGGTTCTTTATGAAATTCCTTCTTATCCTTACGACAAAGAAATGACTGGATTACTGTCACTTGCGCTAGTTAAAGATAGAATATACAGGAAAAAGCTTTCTGATAATGTTGATTATATTGTAGATCTTTCTGGTGAGAATCGTATTTTTGGAATTCCGACAATTCAGATTACTAACGGCATTGATCTTTCTATGTATGCGGAAAAGAAACCTGTTAACCTTAACAATGAAATAAATATATTGAGTGTGGCATTTTTTGAGCGGTGGCATGGTATAGATCGATTTATTGTTGGCATGAGAGACTATGTGCAGAGCCACGGTCAGTTGATTCATCTTCATTTAGTTGGAGCTGGAACAGCATTGTCGGAATTAAAAAAGAAGGTAGCCGACTACGGATTGTCAGATTTTGTTACCTTTTATGGAGTATTAGAAGGGGAAAGTCTAAGCGAAATATATAATAAGTGCTCATTGGCTATTGACTGCCTTGGAATTCACAGGAGAGGAAAAGGTCAAAAATCCTCTTCTTTAAAAAGTCGTGAATATATGGCGCGTGGCATGCCTTTTATAGGATCATCGCCGATAGATGTTTTTGAAAACGAATATGTTGATTTTTTCTTAAAAATGCCTGAATCGGAAGAACCAATAAATATTGAAGCTGTTGTTCAATTCCATAATGAATTATATGCGAAATACAGCCAGAGTGAGTTGATAGCTAAAATTAGGGAATTTGCCAATTTGCATATTTCCATGGACATGGCGATGAAGAGCGTCATTGACATTTTGAGCGACAGGTAGTTTATTGTGAAACAGTTAAGTAGTAGAACATCTTTAAGGAATGAGCATACATATGCTGTATGTGCTTATGGAAACAGTCCATATTTAAGGGATTGCTTAAATTCTCTTAAATCTCAGAGCATAGAGTCTAATGTGATTATTTGCACGTCTACACCAAGTGATTTTATTAACGCAATATCTTACGAATATGATTGCAAACTATTTGTCAATGGTATAGCTACAGGGATTGCGAATGACTGGAATTATGCGATCGAAAAAGCGGAAACACCATTGGTGACAATTGCTCATCAAGACGATGTTTACTCTCGAGATTATTCTGAACGCATGATAGCTATGATTGATGATTCATTAGATCCATTAATTTATTTCACAAATTACGGCGAGATAAGAAATGGATATTTTAACGATGATTCTAAATTATTGCGAGTTAAACGGAGGCTGCTTTTGCCATACAAAGTAGAGTTGTGCCGAAGAAGATCATTTTTAAAAAAAAGGGTGCTTTCATTTGGGAATCCAATTTGTTGCCCCTCGGTAACGTATGCGAAAGAAAAGATCCCTTTGCCGTTGTTTAAGGAGAATTTTAAGAGCAATCTAGATTGGGAAGCTTGGGAACGTCTTTCGCAGATAGATGGGGAGTTTGTTTATGATGACTATATAGGGGTTTATCATAGAGTACATGAAGGTTCTGAAACCTCTGCCTGCATAGAAAACGATATACGAACTAACGAAGACAAACAAATGTTTTTGAAGTTTTGGCCTTCGATTATTGCTAATATAATTAATGGGATTTATCGTAATGCGCAGAAGTATAACTAATGATATTTGAGGAATAGAGATACAAAAGTGAAGACATTGTTAATAATTCCTGCATACAATGAGGAAGAGTCTCTGCGACAAACGATAGATGCACTTTTATCTTCTCGTCTTGAGGTAGACTTTTTAATAATCAATGATGGCTCAAGGGATGGAACAGCTCGTGTCTGTAGAGATAATAGATATCCTTTTTTAGATTTATCGACAAATTTAGGTCTAGCTGGCGCTTTCCAAGCGGGCATGAAATATGCTTACAGACATGATTACGATTGCGCTATCCAATTTGATGCCGATGGTCAGCATCTACCTGAATTTATACAGCCACTTATTGAAGCAACAGAGTGCAATGACATTGTGATCGGATCTCGTTTTATAAACAGAAAAAAACCAAAAACGATGCGCATGCTAGGTAGTAATTTGATTTCAGCTGCAATTCGTCTGACTACAGGGAAAAAGCTCACCGATCCGACTTCTGGAATGCGAGCATTTAATAAGAGAATGATAAAACATTTGGCTTTAGGTTTAAATTATGGTCCAGAACCTGATACGGTGTCTTTTCTAATTAAGCGCGCTGATGCAAAAGTGATAGAAGTTCCAGTGGAAATGGCTGAAAGAACTGCGGGTGAAAGCTATTTAAATCCATGGTCTTCAATTATTTATATGTTGCGCATGACTATTTCTATCTTGTTTATTCAATTTATTCGTAAGCGTATTGAGGTGAAATAGTTGTGTCGGTTGAGTTGCGCATAGTGCTTGTTGTTGTTTCGTTAATAACGTTACTTTTTATTTCAAAAAAGATACGTAGTTCTAAAGTGAAATTAGAAGATTCTATCTTTTGGGTTTGTTTTGCTGCGGTTATATTTCTTTTAAGTATATTTCCTCATGTCTTTTATTGGCTTTCAACTTTGATCGGAACGTATGCGCCTGTAAATTTTGTTTTCTTGTTATTTATTTTCATATTACTAATTCAAAGTTTTCAACTCAGCATGCGTATTTCGCAAGCGGACACAAAAATTAAAGAACTCACTCAACAATTAGCTATTGAAAAATATGAACGATACAATAACGATAAGAATCATCAGAGTGAATCCCGCGACAAAATAACTAGCGGCAGTGAGGAAGTGAGATCTAAATGAAAGGCATAATTCTAGCGGGTGGATCAGGTACTCGTCTGTATCCACTTACTTCAGTAACCAGTAAGCAGCTTCTTCCTGTTTACGATAAGCCTATGATTTACTATCCTCTGTCTGTTTTGATGATGGCAGGAATTAGGGATATTTTAATTATTTCTACTCCAACAGATCTTCCTAATTTCGAACGTCTATTAGGCGACGGCTCTCAATTTGGTATTAAGCTGTCTTATGCTGAACAGCCTTCTCCTGATGGGTTAGCGCAAGCGTTTATCATCGGCGAAGACTTTATTGCTGGAGAGCCTTGTGCTCTTGTGCTTGGTGACAATATCTTTTTCGGTAACGGTCTTGGTCGTCACTTGCGTCGTGCTGTTCAGGATGCAGAAACTACTGGTGGCGCTACGGTATTTGGCTATCATGTAGATGATCCGGAACGTTTTGGCGTTGTAGAGTTTGATAAAGATTTCAATGTAATTTCTATCGAAGAAAAGCCAGAACATCCAAAGTCAAACTATGCAGTTACCGGCTTGTATTTCTATGACTTCCGTGTTTGCGAATTTGCAAAACAGGTAAAACCTTCACCTCGTGGTGAACTTGAAATCACTACATTAAATCAAATGTATTTAAAAGATGGCTCTTTAAATGTAGTAACGCTTGGCAGGGGTTACGCTTGGCTTGATACAGGCACCATGGAGTCTCTTTTTGAAGCATCCGAATTTGTTCGTGCAGTAGAACGTAGTCAAGGGTTACTCGTTTCTGTTATTGAAGATATCGCTTACGAAAATGGCTGGATTAGTCATGATCAGCTCATGGAAGCCGCTGATCGTTATGGTAAGAGTGAATACGGCAAACACCTCCGTCGTGTAGGTGAAGGCAGAATTGTTCGCAATAAGGAGCGTGACTAATAATTATGAAGCTTCTTATTACAGGTTCTTACGGGCAACTTGGAAATGAACTTAAACGTTGCCTCTCTACTATGGCAGCAGAGATAGGAGCAATTCCTACTGAATATGCGGATGCGCAAGTGGATTACATTGATGTTGATATCCTGGATATCACTGATGAAGATGCGGTAAATGCATGGTTTAAAGAGCACGCATCCTATGATGTAGTGATCAACTGTGCTGCTATGACTAATGTTGATGGGTGTGAAACCGCAGAAGATAAAGCCCTGTTAGTAAATGGACAAGGGCCTGCAAACCTTGCTAAAGCAAGTGAAAAAATAGGCGCTAAGTTTGTTCAGGTGTCTACCGACTATGTATTCCCGGGAAATATTCCAGGCGAACGCGTTGAAACCGATGAAGTAGGTCCAATTAGTGCTTATGGACGCTCGAAGCTTGCAGGTGAACAAAATATCGCACAGTATTGTACAAAACATTTCATTGTTCGCACCGCTTGGCTCTATGGGTATGTGGGACATAACTTTGTAAAGACCATGCGCAAACTTGGAACAAGCCATGATCAGATTACTGTAGTTAATGATCAGCTTGGAAATCCAACAAGTGCAAATGATCTAGCCTATGAAATATTAAAGATTGCGCTAACTGACAACTACGGAATATACCATTGCACCAATAAGGGAACCTGCTCTTGGTATGATTTTGCCTGTGCCATTATGGAAGGGCTAAACCTTAACTGCAAAGTTATTCCCGTAACAAGTGAACAATACAAGCAAGCTAATCCTGCATCTGCTGATAGGCCAGCATTCTCTAGTTTAAAAAATGCTCATTTAGAACAAACAATAGGGGATGAAATGCGCTCCTGGCAGGATGCGCTAGCAGATTACTTAAAGAACCTCCCTGAATTAGAAGGTTAAGAAGATAGATATGGCTGAAACTTATAAAAACATTATCGTAACAGGTGGTTGTGGTTTTATTGGATCTAACTTTGTCCACTATGTTGTGAATAATCATCCAGAAACGCATGTAACCGTACTTGATAAACTTACCTATGCAGGTAATAAAGAAAATATTGCAGGACTTCCTGGAGACAGGGTAGAGTTAGTAGTAGGGGATATATGCGATAAGGAACTTCTTGAACAAATTGTCCCAGGGCATGATGCAATTGTTCACTATGCAGCAGAGTCTCATAATGATAACTCCATTGCTAACCCCGAGCCCTTCTTACGCACCAATGTAGAGGGTACTTATAGTCTACTTGAAGCATGTAGAAAATATGACATCCGCTACCATCATGTATCTACTGATGAAGTGTACGGGGACTTAGCTTTGGATGATCCTGCTCGTTTTACCGAAGAGACTCCTTATAACCCATCAAGTCCTTATAGTTCCACCAAGGCGGCATCGGATTTATTGGTGCGTGCTTGGACCCGTACCTATGGGCTAAAGAGCACCATTTCTAATTGTTCAAACAATTATGGTCCTTACCAGCATGTAGAGAAGTTTATTCCTCGTCAGATCACCAATATTATTTCCGGAATTAAACCAAAGCTTTATGGCGATGGTCTTAATGTTCGTGACTGGATTCATACCGAAGACCACTCTTCTGCTGTGTGGGCCATCCTTACCAAAGGAAAGATTGGCGAGACTTACCTTATTGGCGCCGACGGCGAAAAAAATAACATCAATGTTCTTCATGCCATTTTAAAGGGAATGGGTAAAGACGAAAACGACTTTGATTGGGTAAAAGATCGCCCAGGTCATGATAGACGCTACGCTATTGATTCGACTAAGCTTCGCACCGAACTAGGTTGGCAGCCGCAGCATACCAACTTTGAAGAAGGTCTAGCCCAAACTATTCAGTGGTATAAAGAAAACGAATCTTGGTGGCGTTCAGCCAAAGAAGCCACTGAAGCAAAGTATGCAAAACAAGGTCAGTAAAGGGAAGGGATTTTAAGTTATGGCTCAGGGAGATAGCATTACTTCAGGAAACTTTACTTTTACTGAAACTTCTGTCGAGGGTGTCATTATCGTAGATGTTAAAAGCTACGATGATGAGCGCGGCTATTTTATGGAGACATACAAGAAGCTTAATTTTGTTGCGGGTGGTATTGATGTCGATTTTGTTCAGGACAATCAGTCCTCAAGCGTGAAGGGAGTGCTTCGCGGGCTCCATTTTCAAATCAACTATCCCCAATCAAAATTAGTGCGCGTAGTATCAGGTGAGGTATTTGATGTTGCGGTAGATCTTCGCGAGGGTAGTCCTACCTACGGTAAATGGGAGGGTGTAATTCTTTCCGCTGAAAATAAGCGCCAGTTCTTTATTCCTCGCGGTTTTGCTCATGGCTTTTTAGTGCTTAGTGATACTGCCGAATTTTGCTATAAATGCGATGATATATACCACCCCAACGATGAAGGTGGTCTTATGTGGAATGATCCTGCTATTGGCATCAAATGGCCAGCGTTGCGGGGGGATAAGGAATTTGATCCTAGCAAGATCGTTTTGAGTGACAAGGATAAGATACATCCTGCATTTGAATATGCAAATTGATTAATACTGCTTTAACATACAAGCGTACTAGTAAAAACGTCATATCGCTGCTTGCGCTTCAATGTAATTCTTTTCAAATTGCAAACTGAGTATTCGTGCTGTTCACCATCGCTAGTTTAGCAAAGCTGAAGCTGGTATATTGCGCTCATTTGCTTCAGAAGGCAAGATTTGTACTCAGCAATATATTCATGAGGCTTTGCATTTTTTAGACCTTTTATATTAATAAATGAGGCTATGGTTATTCTTGCAGGTGTCGATCAAGCAACTACTATGTGACTATTAAGCTTGATTATCGCAATAATTAGTCAATTCTGGGCAGTGTGTATAGGCGGACTACACCTCTTGTAAGCTTGGGTTAGCTTGTTATTAGTTTATAGCTACTGGATAGCTACGTTATACGGCTACGATTCGTTTTTAGTTAGTACTCAACTTTCCAGCAGCAGCTGCAATAGGTTTTACGGCAAGATAAGGCATAATTAGCAGTTTATGCCTGTATTTGTCGGTGTATTTACAAGGATTTTTGAATAAGAAAGATGTGACAGTTTATTTTGATTCTGATCGGCTCTGCACCTATAAAGAGCTTACAAAACAAGAGTAACATCAAAGCTACTGTATGCTATATATGTTGATCAGTAATAAAGTCGCAAGTTTTTTATGTAAGTTATGATAGCTTTTATAAAAGATGTAAAAGCTATCAACCTATTGCCAAAAACATTACAAGTGGATAAGCGGAGACAGTAATAGCTATTTTACAGCATCTATTTTGTAGAGCCTCATGTCTTGAGAAGAGAGGACTAATGTAAATCCTGGAGTACTGTCGCCAATCGTAGATATCCCTTGCCAAAGATCACTGTACCAATCCCACGTGAATAAGCAGGGCATAGAACCTGAAGTTCCTTGGTCGAGAAGTAAGACGTATTCTGCGTCTATTGAGCTTAGTGATTTTTGAACATTGAGGTCAGTTGCAACCAGATTCAAATCATTTCTGATGTTTTTACTTTCAATGGATTCACTAGAAGTTCCATAGGTTCTAGTGTTTCTGTAATACGTATTTATATCTTCTATTGGATATGCAAAAGCAGATCCATCATCAGGGAGATTAACAACTAGGGAATCACCAACGATTTCTTTTACTTCTTTTAAAAAGTCCTTTTCCTCAGATGAAAGAATGGAGTCAGAAGACAAACTGTAGTTATTGCAAATGTTGGAAGAGACTCTATAAAACTGGGTTGTAATAGGCCATGAAGTAGGCAAGTAAAGTAAAATCGTGACAGCAAGGATTAGAGATAAGAGTAGTTTATATTTAACATTGCTTCTACGCGTTTCTATAGCGTGGTTATTGGTAAAGAAATTGAGGATTAAATTATATATTGCATAAACGCCCAAACTAGCTAATGGAATACCAAACAGCCCTAGCATACCTTCCATACGATATATGTCTGAATACCAGAACCCAGTTAAAAGGTTTTTCAGGAAAGATACATCAACGCAAGAAGCGTCAATAAGATATAGAATTCCTGCAATTGCATAAGAAAATGAAAGCCAAAGGAATTTACGATGCTTGAGGGTAAATAGACCGCCAACAATAACCAAAATAGCTAATAAATAATTTGGAGAAGAATCTCGGAACCATAGAAGTAGGAAGTGAATGACGGCTTCAGTCTTTGTGTAGTATTTTGGGTACAATTGCGAAAGCGTTGACTGCATGAATGGAGCGTTATATAAAACCCACCAAAATGCACAAACAAAAAGGACAAAACAGGCTGCACATAATAGTGCTTTTGGTAATGAATCAAACCTTTGTTTTGACGCAAGAAATATTCTATAGACACAATATGAAGCCAGAAATACTCCTGCCGAAAAGACCGCGTTGGGCTGAGTGACTGCTAAAGATCCTATTCCGACGATGAATACAATTGTCCAAAATAACCGATTGACTAACCGTTCATTCGTGGAAAGAATCTTAATAAAAGCTGTTATTAGAAGAGGTAATAAGGCGAATGACGTCAAATTAGGGTACAGGGGTCCAAACGTCAAGAAGCCCCAAGGAAAGCTAGCGAAAGCTAAAGAAATAATAGATCCAATTAGAATAAGAGTACGGTTTTCTTTGAATATAGCTTTAAACAAGCAAAGGATGCCAATTGGGAAAACCAGGAAAGCGAAGATAAAGTTAATTGCGTTTACGCTTAACGTGATGGGGATATTTAATGCGGATACTAAAAGTGCGCAAAGAATATGCCATCCAGCGGGGTAAAAACTACCTCCGGGTAGTGGGGGGTTGAAAGTGGCGGTTTCATATAAGGTCACGGTTAGTAAAGACCAGTCACCAGAATCAATAAATGATCGGATTACATCTAGATGAAATATATTGTCGTAAGCTTGGAAGAAAGAATCCGCCGAGGAAAGATTCGAAAGAAAGAAGAAGCAGCCAAGCGCTATCGAAACAAACAGATAAGCAAGCAAATATATTTTTGAAAAGCGACTAGGGGCGTCATCGCAAATATTACGGGGTAAATTCGAAGCATGTTTTCTTCGGATTGCCTTAGAGACACCATAAAAAACGATAGAGATTGCTAGAAAAGGACCAAAGACGTTAACCCAAGAACATGTTATTCCAATCTTGCCATAAACAATTCCTAGAAATGCATAAATAAAAACAGCTAATAGAGGAGAGAATGCACCAGCAGCAAAGCGATGCTGGCTACATCCGCGCAATATTAAATATCCTGGCAGGAATATAAAAGAGACGCCAACGATGGTTGCTATAAAAAACAAGTCCCACATATTAAACCTTTTAAATAGTTTTAGCAGCCTGCCTTAAGCAGGCTGTCCCATAAACAAAATATCATCTGTTGCCTTTTTGCGTTTTTCTTCTTCAGCCTCATCCCAGTTCTTTTCCATGAGAGCGCGCTGCTTTTTTGGGGAGGATTTTGGTAATAAATTCCTAGCAATCTTTCTAAAGGGATGTAAAAAGCCGAAGAAAGAGGTGTAGATTTTTCGCTTCATTATTTTAGACATGCCGTCTTTTGCAACATAATATGACCATCGGGCAAAATAACCAGAAGAGGAGAAATTGTCTTCTATAACCAACTTTAATAAAGGCGCAATGATGCTTTTGCCTTTAGCTTCGTTAAGATAATCTGAAGAATAGTAGGTTTGCCATATATTCTTCAACCTTGGATACAGTTTTTCTTTAGTCGCTTTTTTTTCTTGGCATAATTCTGGAAGAATAAAATCAGCAGACCACAGCAGTATTTCATCAGGATACTGATTTATCATGCCGATTGAATTCCAGTCTTTGAATATTTCATCAACAATGGATAGATGGTCTGAAATCTTTTCCGCCACGCTCTTTTTTCTTAGAAACATCAGCGAACCTTCGCGACTAACGCGATATTTTAGGAGTTTGTTTGATATTAATACAGTTTTAGAAGAACGCGGATAGACGGCGAAGTGAAAAACTTGATCTTCACCGAATGCTAAATTTTCATCAAAGGTAATATTGTGTTCTTTGATGAAGGATAACTTGCAAGCGGTTCTCCATGCGAATGGGCATGAGTTTTCTTCAAAAAGAAGAGCTGGCTCAAATTTGTTGTAAGTGATATCGCGGGGACTTAATACTTCATTGAGCCAATTGTAACCTCTGAATTCTGGATATGCCGTAGCGCCGTATGTAACTACATCGGCATTGGACTTTTCGAAGGTATCAACAATTATTTCACAGGCTGTTGGCTCCAGCAGATCATCTGAGTCTAGAAAGCAAATATATTCACCATTCGCTACTGCTATTCCAGCATTTCTTGCCGAAGAAAGACCCCCATTGGCTTTTGAAACAACCTTAATACGTGAATCCTTTTTGGCTGCAGCTTCTAAAATGGATAAAGAATCATCCGTTGATCCATCGTTTACGCAAATTATTTCAATATCTTTGTAAGTTTGGGTGAATACTGATTGTAAGGTTAGAGCTAAGTATTCTTCCACATTGTAAACGGGGACAATTACAGAGATTTTTGGCATGGATAATCCTTACTTGTTAAGTAGCTTGTTTAAAGCGGTTTTCGCAACAAGGGTAGCCCCGCCATTTTTATAAAGGCGTTTTACCGTGTTTATCTTTCCGCCGCTAACTGGCTCTGAGTGTTTTTTTTCATGGAAGCTTAAAGGGTCAGAGATAATTGTCGTTCTGTCTGTTTTTTTCCATGGTTCAAATAAGGAATAATCTGTCAATCCTTGTTCGTCCTCTTTTTTGAAGTCTTCCGACATACGGAAGATAAACTCTTTTTGAAGTGGTTCTGTTAGTCTGTCGTAGTTCCACATATAGGAGTCATAACGCATTTTGACTAAGATGGGTATGAGAGTTTTTTTGTTTGGGTTTTTGTCAAGGTAGCGAACCATTTCTTGATATTCATCGCAAACGCAATACACTTTGCCGGGTGAATTGACTGAAGACGATTCGTTATCTTGTCTATAGCAAAGAACAACATCATCTAACAAGACGATAGTTCCTGCTGAAGCCCATACTTTGAAATTGAATCCAGCATCTTGATAAGAAGCTCCGGGCGTTTCAAGGAAAGTTATATGGTTCTTTTCGAGAAATTCTTTTTTATAGATAGCAGACCATACAGAGGGCTTCCTATAAAACACTTGTACAGCATTTAATGGGGTAGTAACCCCTTCTTCTCCCTCTCGAACCCAGTTAAAACGTTCATACTTCTTTTCTGGCTCAGACCAATATAAATTAAAGTCAGCTTTTGTCACGTCAGCATTAACTGCTACAGCGGCAGAATATAATTTTTGTAGAGCTTCTGGTTCGTAAAAATCATCTGACTCTAATATGGCAATGTAGTCACCACTGGCAATATCAAGACCCCTGTTCATAGAAGATCCATAGCCAGAATTCTCTTTGTCTATAACTTTAAAACGACTATCTTTGTCAAGATAGTCTTGAATTATTTTTCGTGATCCGTCAGTTGATCCATCGTTGATGCAAATCGCCTCGAATTCTTGGAAAGATTGGTTAAGGATAGAATCAAGACATTCTCTCAGATAGCGTTCAACGTTGTAGATGGGGATTAAAATAGATATTTTAGGTGTAATATATTCTGTCATTGTTAGCTCCGATTGAAACCTGCTAGTTTGTCTTTGCGACGGCTTTTGCTAATAATGATTTGTCCAGATCATTGAATCGAATTTTATCACCAATAAAGGTCAACTTACGGATTCTGCCACGCTGGCGTTCTATGAAGTTTATTGAGTGCGCAACGCTATCAAGATTGTCGGGATCTTCAAGTAAAAGTAAAGCCTTATTTTTCGCGGCAAACATACCAACACAATATGCATCACTCGGGTTCCAAAAAGAAGTGACGATTAGATTTTCCAAGGTTCCTGTATTTGGCTCATTAGACTCTATCCAAGAATTAATAAGTTCGTTTGCATCGTAAGCGTCTTTGCCACAAATTCGTATGTAGTTAATATTTAAATTCTTTATAGGCGAAAGATACTCTTCTGGAAACTGATCGGTACCGCCAAGAATAATTACTTGCGTATAATTATTGTTTTGTAGCAGCTCATAATGAGAATCGGGGATAGGATCCGCTCCATCCTTTAGTAAAATTGGAACTCCTAGAGCATAGGTGTATGGTGAAAACGAAACAATATCGCCAGTGCATTCCTTATAGGCCAATAGAACCGTATTGGCATTCCAATGGCCGAGTGCGTAGTTAAATACTTTAAGAGAAAGCTCCGAATAGGATTCATCAAGCAATAAATCTATCTGCATTTCTGCTGGTAACGTTTTTTCTAACTGATTTATTATCGAATTGCTATAAGTAGTGTTTCCAGAAATAACTATTATTTTTTTTGGGTTTAGCCTATCTATTTCTTGGAAAGCCACATCGGGTACGTGTTCGTTTTGCGAGAGAAGAATGGGCGCATCTAAGGCTCCAGCTAACGAGTTTGCTAGAGCAAAGTCGAAATCATTTTCTCCGGATATCACAATTACGCTCTCTGAGCCATTAGGGAAACTTAAACTTGATAATTTGGCAGCTAAGCCATAGCGGCTTTCTGCGACTATTTCAGAAAATAAATCTTTAGAGAAAGTTGCATCAGAGGCAAGCATGGAAAGAACCATTTGTTCGGATTCGCTGCTACCCGTGTGACCGCCTAAAACGCGGTAAGTTTTGCAGACATCTGCAGCGGGTCCAAGCATGCGCATCCGCCCTTTTTCAATCCATACTGCTTTATTGCAAAGTCGCTCAATTTGATCATTGCTATGCGAAACAATCAAAACAGTAACGTTATGTTCCTTAATGAGGGACATAATACGCTCTTCGCATTTTTTCTGGAACATAAAGTCACCAACAGAAAGAACCTCATCAACTATAAGAATTTCAGGAACTATTACTGTTGCTATTGCGAAGGCGATTCTGGCGACCATGCCCGATGAGTAATTCTTCAAAGGCATGTCTAGGAATTGACTTACTTCTGCGAAATCAACAATTTCATCAAAGTGTTCTTGGATAAAGGCTTTGGAGTATCCCAGTAACGCTCCGTTTAAGTAAATGTTTTCTCGGGCGGTAAGTTCCATATCGAAGCCCGCGCCGAGTTCAATTAAGGGGGCAATGTTTCCATTGACCGTACAGGTTCCTTCGGAGGGCTCTAATACGCCCGCTATTATTTTCAATAAGGTAGATTTTCCGGATCCATTCGTGCCTAGTATTCCAAATACGTCTCCCTTTTTGATTTCAAGCGAAATATCGTCTAGGGCTCTAAACTCCTTGAAGCGAAGCTCGTGTTTTGCAATAGCAATCATGTACTCTTTGAGGCTATTAAGCTGTTCGCTAGCCATATTGAAGATCATAGAAACGTGATCTATTTTCACCATCGTTTCTTTTTCTGAATCTTCAAAATCATAGGGCTTATCCATCAAAGATGAATTGTTGACAATTTTAGGCATAATTCCCCTAAACGTAAAGGATAAATTTACTTTGGGTTTTACGGAAAATAAGTATTCCTACAAAGAGAGAGATTAACGCAATACCCAAACAAAGAAGATTTTCTTCAATGCTTGGGAAGCTGTTCCATAAAACTATATCTCTGAAGTAAGTTACGTAATGGTACATTGGGTTAGCTTCCATGATGGGCAATAACCAATCAGGGATAATGTTAATTGGATAGAAAAGAGGAGTTGCGTAAGTCCACGCAGTAATCAAAACGCTCCATAAATGGCAAATATCGCGGAAAAACACCGCTAAAGCTGATAGTGCTAATCCGATCCCTAAGCTAAACAATGTGACATAGAGTAGTAAAAGCGGGAGAGCGATGATGTTGATTGTTGGCGGAATTTGGAAAAAGATCATTACAATCGCGACCGCGATGAGGGAGATGCAGAAATTAACTAACTGAAACAGAACTTTTTCTATAGGAAATATTGCTTTATTGATTCGAACTTTTTTAATCAGGGAGGATGAATCAAGAATTGAATTCATAGCGGTAGTTGTCGAATCCGCCATGAGGGCAAATAAGATATTTCCAAGAATTAAGTAAAGTGGATAATTTTCGATATCAAATTTAAAAAAAGTGCTGAATACTGCCGTCAAAACGCACATCATCAGCAGTGGATTAAGGACGGACCATAATACACCAAGCGTGCTTCTTCGGTATTTAAGCTTAAAATCTTTTGAAACAAGAGAAGTAATAGTGAACCAGTTACGTTTTATGTTTGATGCAAGAAATGTTTGAGCTGCCATATACGTATCTCTTCACCTTAATCTGCAAAACACTTTCAAGAGATTTAATTATAGCCCGAAATACAACTGATACTTGGTGGTAGTAAAAAGATAAAAGAAAGAGAACATATACAGGATTGTTTCCAAGGAGTTCAGCAATTGTAGGAAGCTGCTAATTAACGGGAGGAGTCTCTTTCTTTGGCATAGGAACAATTTTGTCAAAAAGCTTTTGCGTGGGTTTTACTATAAAATTGTCAATAACAACAGCAAGCAGAAGAGACAGTAGAAAAACTACGACGACTACACCAAAATACGTTGCTATAGTACTTAATCCTGTATCTGGAGGAAGCATTCTGGTAACAGGCATCAAAACCATCATGTGTACGAGATAGACGCTAAAAGAATGCTCGGCCATAAAAGAAATTATTTTGGATGGTTTTGAATTTTTGAACAGATAAAGTATTAGTAAATAAATACCAATCGCAATTAACGTGTAAAACGGCGAGATGTCATGAACGCCTTTGATTTTGCCATTCCACGCAAACCAAACAGTAATCGCTAGTGAGACAAGCGCGACAATCAGCATTAGCATTACTTGCTTTTTTGTGGTGAAAAGTTTGTCGATAAAAGTTCCAATAAAGAACGCGAAGGCGAATCCGGAGAATAAATAGCCCCACGAAAAAGGGAAATCAAAATTGCTCGAAAATAGTACGAATAAGTAATATACAAGACCTATTGCTAAGAAAATCTTTTGAGCAAATTTGCTCATATTCAGAAAAGACGGTGCTAAAAATGGCGCAACTAATAAAAAGCCCACAAGAGTAAAGACAAACCAATACTCTATTCCTGCGTAAATTCCTAGCGAGTTTTTAACGTATTCTTTTCCGAAGTGGAGAATGCTTCCGTAGTTGGGAAACATATCGTAAAGAGTTCGAATGAAGAAAAGAATCAGGATTGGAAGCATAATGTTTCGGATTTTCTTTACGTAATAACGTTTTAGGTCCTGATCGGTTTTGCACTCTCTGACATTGAATTTTCCTGACATCATAAAAAATAGAGCATTAGCAGTAAAAAACATTGCTTGTCCAGTGGCGAAGAAAAGGAATCCCGTATTGGTAGACGCGTCAACAACTGAAAGCGAGTGGACCGCAACAACGAAAATCATTGCCACTACTCGTACAACATCATAAGCATATAGTCGTTTTCCGTCAGCCATTAGTAACTCCAGTTCGATTCAGAAAAAGCCTTGGGAATTATACAAGATGAAAGGATAATTCAGAAGGCAAACTCTGAATATTGGCGATTTCTGAGTGAAGAATTGTTTGCTATGCTGCAAAGTATGATATTAGGCTGAAACACGATAGCTAGCGCCTCAAAGCATCAATTAGTAGCTGGATTCCTCCAAGCTTAAAGTAGTATTTTGCTTTTTCTAATTTGCTTGGGTTAACTGGAAAAGTTCGCAGAAACTTTTTAGGGTCGCTTAGCAGAAATTGAAGATTTCTATTTTGCCAAGACCCAAAAATATTTGCATCATAGTCCCCTTTAAGCTGACCATCCTTCAATTCCTGTACCATTTTTTCTAGGAAAAGTACTCGAATTTCTGGTGTAAGCCTTTGGTAATTCCACATATAGTTGTCGTATTTTATTCGATAAACATAGCGCTTCAGTTCTGTTTTGTTGGGCAAAGTTTGCAGAGTACGTTCTATCTCTTCGAGCTCGTTAACGACGCAGAAAGCTTTGTCAGGATTATTGACTGACGATGCCTCATTGTCTTGCCTGTAATGAAGCAGGGGATCCTCAAGTAAAAATACTCTATTGGTAAAAGCCCAAATTTTAAAAGTGAAACTTAAATCCTGAAAACTTGCACCAGGAGTTTCCAAGAAGGAAATTTTGTTTTCAATTAAGTAAGATCGTTTATAGATTGCTGACCAGATAGAGGGAAGAGCCAAATAGATTTCAGGCTTTTCTTGTGGATCAAGAACTTTACCTGACATGGAAGGCTTTATAACGGAAATTAATTGGTTTTTTTCTTTTGGCTTTGACCAATAAAACCAATAATTCCCTTTTACAATATCTACATTATGTTCAAGAGCTTTAGTGTAGAGCCTCTCGTAAGCGTCTGGTTCAAGAAAATCATCGGGCTCAAGAATGGCGATATATTCACCGTTAGCCTCCTGTATTCCGAGATTCATTGACGCTCCGTACCCAGAGTTAGATTTGTCTATTGCGCAGAATCTAGGATCTTTGTCGATGTAGTCTTGAATTATGTCTCGTGATTTATCGGTTGAGCCGTCGTTGATGCAAATCACTTCATAATCTTGGAAAGTTTGGGCAAGGATAGAATCAAGTGCTTCTCGGAGATATTTCTCCGTATTGTAAATTGGAACGAGAACTGAGATTGCGGGTTTATTTGAACGGACCATGAAGTTACCTTGCTGTGAATATAGAGGATCTTTTATCTTTAATAGTGAGTGTTTGCAGCTGGAGATGTTTTCTTACATAGAATAGTATCAATATTTATCAGTGTATTTGAGCAAAAGATAATTTTGTAGGAGATAAGCTTAGATTTAATATGTCGTCCGTTATGCAACATAACCAGGCAATCGAGGTAGCACCTTTCTTTTCTATTGTTCTTCCCGTATATGGCGTAGATATATATCTTCCTGATGCGCTTGAGGACTTGCTTGAGCAGTCTTTCACGGATTGGGAAGCAATTATTGTTGATGACTGCTCGCCTGACAGAAGTCGTGCCATTGCTGAGACGTTTGTGGCTAAAGATTCGCGTTTCAGAATAGTTTCTCATGAAGTAAATAGGGGACTTTCGGCTGCACGAAATACAGGTTTACAGGCGGCGCATGGCGAGTATGTTTGGTTTCCTGATCCTGACGATCGTTATGAGCATGACTTGCTTCAACAGGTGGCAGATTCCCTAAAAAGGCAAAAATCACCAGTAGTAGTGATAGGTCATTCGGAGGAATATTTTTCTTCTACGGGAGAAAACATTCGTTCAGTAGATTTTGCTTTAGAGAACACCGAGCTCAATCAAAAGGAGCTCCGAGCGCTAGTTATGCAGCTAGAAAAGAAAACCCAGTATGGCTATGCATGGAACAAGCTGTATGAGCGCAACTACCTAATAAACGGAGGATACCGTTTCGTTGAGGGCCTGCCGCTCATAGAAGATATTGAGTTCAATGTTCGAGTATTTCAGGATCTTTCGCAGCTTAACTTGCTAGGAAAACCGCTTTATCATTATGCCAAACGCGAAAAAGCAAACCTAACCAATAAATTTGTTCCTCAATATTATGAAGTTCATCGACAAAGAATTCAGCTTTTGCGTGACCAGCAAGACTCGTGGGGATTATTAAATGAAGAGGTTAAATCGACTCTTGGAATGTTATTTGCGCGTTATATCTTGTCCGCGCTTGAAAGGAATTGCGAACCTCAAAGCGGGATGACTCACAAGCAGCAAATTCAGTGGTGCAAAGAAGTTTTTGCTGATCCTCTGTTTGAAGAATTAATTCCGTACGCTAAGGCAGATAGTGCAGTTTTGAGCGTTTGTTTAAAGCCGCTTAAAGCTCGAAATGCCGCACAGTGTGTTCTGTTGGGGAAACTAATCCATGCTGCCAAATACGGTTTTTTGCACAATGCGTTTTTGAAGCTTAAAGGTGGTCGCTAGGATTTTGCTCTTTTTAAAATCCAGGGCAGCGAAGCGATAAGAATTGCAGTAAACAATCCTGCAATGCAGTATCTGCTCAGAACTAACGGACCAAGAATGATAGATACAATAATCAATAACGAGGGGATTAATGCCAACAGCATTTCTTTTTGCATCCCTTTAGCTTTTTTGCTTATAGCAAAGCAAATCATAAGCAAAGGTAAATAGAAAGCAAAAAATGAAGGGGAATTAACGAATCTTAGCGGAGTGTAATTAAGTATTTTCTCGTAAGTGTAGAGAATAGAGCGTATAGGCTCAAAGATATGTAGCTCGGCAAGTCCCTCGGCTGTTTTTGCGTTGCGTGTTTGCGCTTCTTCTGGGGTTATGTTGTTTGACAGAAATTGTGAAAAGAAAGCAACCTGCTCATTAACCCAATCCTGATTTAGGTTCTCTTTGAGTTGGAAAGGAACTACTGGTGTGAATAGATTGTAGTTAGTCCCCATGAGCGAAGTTAAATAGGCATCAGGATGTTTGAAGCCCATATTGATCCACGTGCCAAAATAACTAACTATCGTTGAATTATCAGGGTTCTTGAAAGTATCTTTCACGCTGTCTGCGCTTGTTAGAGTGTAGATACTTGCCAGATTTTCATAAGGTAGAACTTCATTGATTATTGCTTGCTCTTCTTGAGTTACTTCATCTGGATACTGACTTACATAGTTTGCAGTTTGCTGTAAAGGCAAAGAATACAATTCTTTTGAAGGGCCTTTGTCTACATTCCATGCGGGAAGGAGAATGTTGCTCCAGACAAGTCCAGCAACAAAGGGGACTATGAGTGCTGAAGCGCAAAAAATTCTTGTATTAGGCTTTACGAACACTAACAATATCATAATTGCTGGAAGTGTAAGGTAAATTCCTTTCTTGTTTGACAGAATTACAACGATGATGCTTGCGATGAAAAGAGCAAGGGGAAGAGCGGATTTGAAGCATTCGCCCCGGGTTCTAATTCCCTCTATAAAGAAAAGCATAAAAGGAATCCAAAACAGAACAAAGAAAGAGTCTTTTACCATTTGAGACGCGAACGAGGGATATGCAGGAAGTATACATGCTGCTACAAAAAATAAAATCCAAACAACCTTTGGAACAGAAAACCTAAGTACATAGCAAAACGACAAGGATACTAACGCTGAATACAAAACCGCCTGTATTGTTGTATATAGAAGCAAAGCAATACCTTGTGACCCTAAAGTACTACCTAAGTCGAAGACGGATCCGAATAAAGCGGTAGTAAGCCAAGGATGATGATCGTACCACTCTGGTTGGGTTCTCCAAATTAATACTTGCCAAATAGTGTCTTGATCTAAAGAGCCCGGATAGTGGGCAATAATCCAAGAAATCCAACATACAAACAAAATAATGAAGAGTGGAACAAAATACTTCTTTGCGGAATCGCGCAGAGAGAGATGTGTTTTGGCTTTATCGTTGGTCGAAACAGATGTGCTGATTGCATTGAACAGTAAAGAGGCAAATAAATAGAGAAGGCAAAATAAGACAATAGCACCAATACCAAGAACAACTACAGTACTACCATTAATCCAAGAATAAATATTTGCTCCATTTAAATGGTAAAAAGACAATCCAATATAAATGCAAGTGGCCAACAAGAGCAAAATCGTACTGAGCAAGGAGAAGACAAGGGCTCCTAGGTCGAAAGATAGACATTCTTTCATAAGGGTTTTGCGGTTTGATTTAATGCCTTGAATCACGGATGTTCCCTTGGTTTGCCAGTTTCTCTTTGTAGACGGGCCTAGATTCATGTCACATGATTTCTTGAATAATGATAGTACTTATGGATAATTGCGTTGTAAATTATTTCTTCACAACAACAGCAGCAATGCGTGACATAGTTAACTCCATTTGGGGTGAGTAGTATTTATTTGTAAACACTTCTGCGGTGACCGATTTCAAGAGCAAGTACGATTAGTTCGTTATCTTTTATTTCGCAGAGAACTCGATAATCGCCAATACGATAGCGCCATTCGCCCGAATGGTTTCCAGTAAGTCCTTTGCCGTGTGCTCTAGGATTTTCACAGTCTTCAATATTTTTCATGAGCCAGGATACAATAATACGCCGTACGCCAGCATCCATTTTTGCCAGTTGTTTATCGGCGCGTTTTGAAAATACTAGACGCCACTTCATAGATATTTTTTCGCTATCTCGTCGGCAGAAAGGGTAACAGGATCTGCGTCAAATTCAGCCTTTGCTTCCTTCCAAGCCTGAAGATCAAGCTCGTCCTCAATGCGCTCAAGAGCGCAACGTCGCATGAATTCAGAAGCAGAAGTGCCAAAGGTTTTTGCGTAGTCAGTTATTAGGTTTTTTTCACTATCGTCCATACGGATAGTCATGGTGGCGCTTCCCATAAGAGCCTCCTAACTCTGATGATTGCAGTGTAAGACATTGTAACACATTATGAGCTTAACTATGAGGCTTAGGCGATCAAGTCTCCGCATTCTCCTGCGAAGTATCCTTCATAAGGAAAAACCTTAAAAAGCTTAGGATTATTGTTCTAGTATTTGAAACATTGAGTCCGCTTTAACAAGCGAAACATTTTCCATCTGGCAGGCTTTCTGCTTGCATTCTTCTGTAAACCCGGACTTAGAGAATAAATACAATCGCAGATTTGATGTCTTGCTATCTTGCAGAAATGATGCCCGTTGTACCAATAGATTTAAAGTGTCAGTATCAACGGGGGAATTGCGCCACTTGCATTCGCCAAGAATCAATTCCCCATCAATGCCAGTAGCAACAATATCTACTTCTGCCTGTTCTTTACGAATAGGATCATTTCCCCACCAGGATTCCAAAGAAGTAAGAATAAACCCTTCGCTAATCAATTTTCGTTTTAACCATTGCCTGCAAACCGTTTCGAAAACTGGCCCAACGAAGGTTGAAAGTTCATTTTTGGCTACGTAATGCGCAATATTTTCATGCATGCCAGCATTGAGCGCCGTAGCATATCGTGGCATAAACCGATACCAGAATCGGAATAGATTATCCTTTAGCTTATATAGAACTTGCTTTCGATTGCCGCGAATTGCGGGTGTTATACGTTCAGCTATTCCCAGCTCAATTAAATTATTTATATAAGTATTAAACGCCGCGGTGGAGATATGCGCTGCGTTAGCTATGTCAGTTGCTTTTTCGTTTCCGTTTGCAATTGCGGTTATGATGGTGTTATAGGTAGCAGGCGATCGCATTTCTTGCATTAAGAAATTTTCCGGTTCAACAGACAAAAAGCTGCCTTGTCGAAATAGAGCGTTCGCCATGTTCCATTCGGTGCTTTTTGAAGCACTAAGTTGTTCCAAATAAAGTGGAACACCGCCGACGAGCGAATACAATTCAATTGCATGCAGCGGATTGGGCGCATGTAGAAGTTCTGCTGCCTCGAAAATATCAAAGGGTTCTACTTTAATTTGCCCTGTTCTTCTTCCGTAAAGGGGACTTTTTTCACCTAAAACCTGGTGTTCCATGAAGCTCATTGATGATCCGCATAAAACTAGAAACAACTTGCTTGAATGCTTATTCGCGTCAATTAGCTTTTGCAGAAGGGATGAAATACTGGGGCTGCTCTGAGCTAAATAAGGATATTCATCTATTACGAGGATGTTTTGTTCGTCTTGGGATTGCCCGAATATGTATGTAAGAGCGTCTTCAAAAGAGTTGAACGAAGGAGCGGGTGTTGGTGCGTAATTAAAAGGGTAGCCGTGCGGATAATCAAGACCACGTGGTTCTGAAGTTAGAATTGCTTTGCTAAACGCCCGAAGATTTTCTTGGGCATTTGCTTCAAGTGCGGTAAAAAAATAAACATTAGATTTGTTTTCTGCGAACTTCCTTATGAGGGAGGTTTTCCCTACGCGGCGACGCCCATATACAACCATCATCTGGAATGATTCAGATTCGTATGCGGCTTCTAGAATAGATAATTCTTCTTTTCTTCCAACGAACATCTTTGAGCCTTTCGGTTTTGTTGGTGAGCGTGCGATGTGTGGGTTTGGCGTAATGGCGATCAGGCTAGTGATTCTTGGCAAGCATTTATTGGTCGTTTAATTGTACTTTACTAAATCGAATTTTACTAAAATATACTTTACTAAATCATAATTCAGTAAAAATGATCTAATTAAAGACTCTCTGGTGATAAAGTAAACTAAAGTTGGTTTGAAAAAGAGGGGAACACAACATGGAAACGCAGTTCAAGAGAATCGATCCATCGCAATACGCGTATGCTTGGGAGAATATTCCCTATGCGGATCAGGATCCTTTGCAGGTTGTGCACATCTACACGCCTGGGGATGCAGGCGACTATCCTCTCCTTGTTTATGTGAACGGCGGTGGATGGGTTCAGCAGCTGACCAATTACAATACCGTTCCTGGCGTTTGGAAGGCGCCTTCACAAGGGTACGCGCTTGCTTCTATTGGTTATCGTTTGGCGCCAAAGTGGTGCTGGCCTACTCAGGTGCTCGACGTAAAAGCGGCGATTCGTTTCTTGCGCGCTCATGCGCATGAATACGGCTACAACGCAGACAAAATTGTGGCGTGGGGCAACTCTGCTGGCGGACATATTCTTGGCATGTGCTGCGCCACTAACGGCACGCCTACGTTCGAAGACCTAACCATGGGCAATGCCGACCAAAGCAGCGAAATCCAAGGCTTCGTTTCCTTCTACGCTCCGAGCGACCTCTACGAAGCTGAACTCAACACCTATATCAGTGCAGAAGAAATGCATGCGCTTGCCGAATCTCCCGACGGTCTTAACGACGCTAGACCAGGCATGGCACTGAATTCGAATATCGAACTGGGATGTCGCGCGCTTGATAACCCTGGCATCGCAGCAATGGCGAGTCCGATCAATTTCGTAACGAAGGATTTCCCGCCCACGTATTTTGTGCAGGGTTTGGCCGACCCCATCGTTGCGTATACGCAAACGGTCAACATGTATAACAAGGTGAAGTATATGTGCGGCGAAGATAGGGCGCGCATAGATTTAATCCCTGGTGGCGTTCATGGCGATCCGCGTATCAAGGCGGACGACATCACCAAAAAGGTCTACGATTTCGTAGACGAAATTGTGTTCGGTGAAGTTCGCCAGCGCCCTGATCTGCCTGAAGTTAAAACGTTGTAAGAAGGCGTTTGCGCATTTAGTACGTGGAAGCGAGCGAATTAATCAGTGAAAGGCTCGCGGGTCGATCAGCGATGGGCGTGCAACATAGTTACCTGCTATCATCGAAGAAAGTAAACAGAAATTGGCGCCGCGATAGACGAAGCCACAATAGATGGAGCCGCGATGGACACAAACACGCACAACAAACCTTCAGCAGGCAAATACGTAATGGCACTGGATGCGGGCACTACCAGCAATCGTTGCATCCTGTTCGACAAAAGCGGCAACATTGTTAGCATCGCGCAAAAGGAATTCACCCAGCACTTCCCTCATCCTGGATGGGTGGAACACGACGCAGACGAAATCTGGTCCACGCAGCTTGGCGTAGCGGTGGAGGCCATGTCTAAGGTGGGCGCTTCAGCCGAAGACATCGCGGCAATTGGCATTACGAACCAGCGAGAAACCGCAATCGTTTGGGATAAAACAACGGGCGATCCTGTTTGTAACGCTATCGTTTGGCAGTGTCGCAGAACAGCAGAATTCTGCGATCAGCTAAAAGCGCAGGGTTACACCGATATGATTCGCCAAAAAACAGGTCTGATTATTGACGCATATTTTTCAGCCACCAAAATTCGCTGGATTTTGGACAACGTAGAAGGCGCTCGGGAAAAGGCCGAAAAAGGTAATCTTCTTTTCGGAACAGTGGAAACTTGGCTTATTTGGAAGCTAACTAAAGGGCGCGTGCATGTGACGGACTATTCCAACGCGTCCCGAACCATGCTTTTTAACATCAACATCTTAGATTGGGATCAGGAAATCCTGGATCTTCTGGAAATCCCCCGTTCAATGCTGCCAAAGCCCATGCCTTCAAGTTGCATCTATGGTGAAACGGCATCTTCTTACTTCGGTGGGTCAATCCCCATCGGCGGAGCAGCGGGCGACCAGCAGTCAGCTTTGTTTGGACAGACCTGTTTTCGTTCCGGCTCAGCGAAAAATACGTACGGAACGGGCTGTTTCTTGCTTATGAATACAGGAGAAACTCCAGTTTTCTCCGAAAACGGACTGGTCACCACCATCGCATGGGGGCTGGATGGCAAGGTTGAATACGCGCTGGAGGGCTCAATCTTCGTAGCGGGTGCAGCTATTCAGTGGCTACGCGATGAAATGCGCCTGGTAGATTCCGTTGCGGATTCCGAATATATGGCCAAAAAAGTGAAGGATACCAACGGCTGTTACGTGGTTCCCGCTTTCACGGGTCTGGGCGCGCCGCATTGGGATCCTTACGCTAGGGGAACAATCGTAGGCATCACGCGCGGGGTTAATAAGTGCCACATTATTCGAGCGACGCTTGAATCGCTGGCTTACCAGGTCAATGACGTATTGGGCGCGATGGAGGCCGATTCGGGCATTCGGCTTACGTCGCTTCGCGTGGATGGCGGTGCAAGCGCTAACGATTTTCTGATGCAGACTCAGGCGGACATCATTGGTGCGCCAGTAACGAGGCCGAAATGTATCGAAACTACCGCTATGGGGGCGGCTTATCTTGCTGGTTTGGCTGTCGGTTACTGGAAGAATCGCGAAGAAGTGGAAGAAAACTGGGCGGTAGACAAAATCTTTAGTCCTGCCATTTCGGAAGAGGAAAGGCAGCAGAAAGTCAAAGGATGGAATAAAGCAGTCCGCTGTTCTTATCTTTGGGCGAAAGAAGATTAGGGGACATTCCCACGTCCGAAGTGCGTAAAACAGGCCTATAATAAGACGGTTCATAAGGCGAAATAAACAGAATAGATAGAACGAGGTAGCACGTGACTTGTGCAATTATAGGATGTGGCAACGCCCTTCCCGCATTGGACGTAACAAATGATCATATGGCGCAATTGGTTGAGACGAGCGACGAATGGATATCAAAGCGTACAGGCATCAAGAGTCGCAAAGTTGCCGTAGAGGAAACCAGCACTGATCTTGCCGAGACAGCTTCACGTAAAGCGCTTGGCTGGACTGATGGTGGCTACGCAGAGCGCACCATAAACCCAGAAGATATTGATCTGATAGTATTTGCTACCGTAACCCCTGATGTTTTGGTTCCTTCTAATGCTGCAATTTTGCGTCGTCGCTTAGGTTTGGAAAACGCTGCGTGCTTTGACCTGAACGCCGCTTGCTCAGGCTTTGTATATGCGCTTACCGTCGCTGAAAGCATGATAGCGGCAAGCGCGACGGCATCTAACCGCAGCGACTTTAAGCGCGCTTTGGTGGTGGCAGGTGAACGCCCGAGCCGCATTACCAATTGGGCTGATCGTAATACTTGTGTTCTTCTGGGCGATGGTGCCGGTGCGGTCGTTTTGGAGTACGATCCTAGCCGCGCGGGTATTTTGAGTACCTTTATTGCCAATGAAGACGATATTCATAACTCACTTACGTGTCCTATGCCGTTTGATGTGGTACCACCCTTTGATGAGGACGGCGTGAATCATAATGCTGCGCAAGCGACCGACAAAAGTCATGCTTCCATTGACGAAGAGCTCGAAATCGCCGAATCGTTAGAGGCGAGCGCGCCCCGCAACGTACTGCGCATGAATGGTCAGCAGGTGTTTAAGTTTTCTGCACGAGCTATGAATTTGGCTGTAACAGAGGTCTGCCAACGTGCGGGTGTTACGCTCGATGAGATCAAGCTCATCGTCCCCCATCAGGCAAACGAGCGAATTATTGATTTTGCAGCACGAAGAATGCATGCACCAAAGGAGCTGTTTAAGCTCTCGATCGAACATCGCGGTAACTCATCTGCGGCAAGTGTCCCTTCTGCGCTTGCTGATGCGTATAACGAAGGCCAGATTAAAAAAGGCGACAAAGTAATCTTAGTTGCTTTTGGCGGAGGCTTTACCTTGGGCGCCGTGTTGTACGAAGTGTAGGCACCGTGCTGCAAGGCGTAGGGCCCTTGCTGTATAAAGTGCAAGCCCGCGGCAGCGCTGTGCTGTACGAAGTGTAGGTACCGTGCTGCGTGAGGTGCGAGTGTCGGCTGTATGAATGTAGATGTCGTGCTGTATGAAGTGTAGTTAGGTTTCATTCACCTGCTCGTAGTTTAAATACTCGTGTCAAAATGGTACTCTTTGGGTAACTTTTAGGTATTTCCACCTTTTATGAGGTGATTTGTGTGGATAGTACTTTTACCCAGCGCGTACAGGAATTGGCAGCGCGCATCGAACCGTATCTAATCGAGAAACGTCGCTTTTTTCATGCTCACCCTGAATTGAGCGGTGAAGAAGTAAATACGACGGCAGCTATAGCGCAAGAGCTTGATGCCATGGGCATAGAATATGCACTCCCTAACGACTTTATCCCTGGTCCTGTGCCTGCGCATTATACAGAAAGTGAAAATCTTGCATCTTTAAAAGAAGCTGGCAAGGCATTTGTACGACAGGATGTTGAAGCGCGGGGCGTGCTGACAAACGCCGCCAACCGCAAGAACGCGTCTGAGACTACTAAGGACCGGGCCACGTCAGTGAACGCTACCAGCAACCAGGACGCATCGGCGAGCACTGCGAATGGCGGTGGCGAATCGACAAGCGCTACAAATAGTGGCTGCATGTCGACAAGTACCACCAAAACTTCCCAGGGTGGTTCTACGATTAGCTCTCAATCGGGTCTTATTGTCACGATCAGAGGGGAAGCGCCTGATGCATATGACGAGCAAGGCCGACCCAGGCATCGTATAGTTTTGCGGTCTGATATTGATGCGCTTCCTATTTTGGAACAGACAGGCGCGTCATATGCCTCGAAAAACGAAGGCGTGATGCATGCCTGTGGCCACGATTGCCACATCGCAATGATGCTCGGAACAATTCGCCTGCTCAATGAATTACGTGATCAGCTTCGGGGTGAAGTGCGCATAGTTTTCCAGCCCGCCGAAGAAATATCCATTGGCTCGCGGCGAATGATTGCGGCGGGAGCGCTCGATGGGGTGGAAACCATCTATGGAGCTCATATATGGAGCGAAGTGGAAGCGGGAACCGTTTCGATTGAGTCAGGTCCGCGCATGGCCAATACCGACTGGTTTCGTGTCGACATCAGTGGTTCGAGTGCGCATGGTGCAATGCCCCATAAGGGTGTTGATGCCATTGTTGTTGGAGCTGCTATTATTGAAGCACTTCAGGTTGTCGTGAGTCGCGATGTGTCGCCGTTTGATCCGGTGGTTCTTACTATTGGGGAATTCCACGGGGGCGTAGCGCGCAACGTCATGGCAGGAACGTCTTACCTGACCGGAACGGTACGTTCGTTTGATCCGAAGGTTCGTGAATTTTTGCGCGAGCGCATGGAATTCATGGTTCATCATGTGGCGCGATCTTATAGCGCCAAAGCTGATTTTGAATGGCAATCAGGCAATTCAGCCCTTATCAACGATAAAAAATGCGCCAAACGTGCCATAAAATCGGCGGTAAAGGTATTAGGTGAAGACGCTCTGGCGAAATATGAAGGCACGCTTTCAGGGGAGGATTTCTCTGAATATCTGCGAGTAGTACCAGGAGTGTTTGTTTTTGTTGGTGGTAGAAATTCTGAAAAAGGCGCTGATCATCCACAGCATAGTTGCTATTACGAAGTAGATGAAAGTGTCCTTATTAGTGGTGCGAAGCTTGCGGCGCAATACGCTTTCGATTTTCTGAACGAAGATTAGCTATTTTGCTTGGATTGGCATTAAGAATAAAAACCACTATGAAGTATCATGAGATTATGGTCTGTATGAGGAGGTGGATTTGCGATGACTACGAAAGAAGCAATAAGAGATGCGGTAACACTTGTGCTTGAGGGTAAAGATATAAAAGAAGCTTATCTTTTTGGCTCGTATGCGCGTGGGGACGAATTGCCTGGTAGCGATGTCGATCTTCGCTTCTTATGCGGTAAAAGCATGACTTTTGGTCAACTTGATGAAATTCGTGAAGAGTTGGAAAACAAGTTAGGCCTGTCGCTTGATATTGTTACTGCGCCTCCTTCGCAAATGAGTCCTCGTTTCTATAACCGAATCAAGCAAGATGAGGTACTGCTTTATGAAGCCTGACGAAAGAGATGCTGAACTAATCGGGTATATCTTAGAAGATATCGATACACCCCAAATGAACTGGGTCCCGATAGTGAGACTGAAAACAAAAGTTTTCAGTCTCACTTGCTATTAGGGGCGCTTCTTTTAGCTACATACCTCTTCTAACCTGCATTCCAGCCGCCATCAACCACTAAAACATCGCCACTGATGTAAGCAGAATCTTCGCTTGCCAAGAACAGTGCTGCCTTGGCGATTTCTTCTGTGCTGCCTGGCTCAGGTCCGCATGCCAACACGGGTTGGATGCGACCATAACCATTAGGATTTGGCTGACCCATAGAAGTAGCAATTTCTGAAGCAATGCCGCCTGGCGCAATAGCGTTCGCTCTAATGCCGTCTTTCATATACATGTAAGCGGTATTCTTGGTCATGGAGATTACGGCTGCCTTTGATGCGCAGTAAATTGCTCCTGCACAGGTGCGCATTCCGCCAAGGGAAGCAACGTTAACGATTGAACCACCATTGCCTTGCTCCAAGAAGACGTTGACTGCTTTTCGCATCGCGCAGAAGGGACCAAACATGTTGACTGCCATAACTTTTTCGTACTTTTCGTTGGTGGCATCACCGATGGGGCTCATATCGTCCATAACACCTGCATTATTGATAAGCACATCGAGTTTGCCAAACTTTTCTACCGCAAAGTCGATCATGCCTTCACAAATACTCTGATCAGAGACGTCCCCGGGATAGATTTCGATCGTTCCTGGAGCCTCTGCGAGCGATTCCTTGAGTGCCTCAAGGCGTTCTTTTCTGCGAGCAACAGCGACAACAGAAGCACCTTCAGCAACAAAAAGACGAACAATAGCATCTCCCATGCCGGAAGATGCGCCGGTAACTACTACCGATTTTCCTTGCATTTTCATAGGATCATCCCTTTCGATATACAAAGGCGGGATTAATGAATGCCTTTAGATAACAGTAGTCGAGCAGGCAAAAAGAAAAGACCGCAAGCTGGACTAGCGGTCTTAATTATGCTGTATGAGGGTAAACGGTAGTAAATTGCAGATAAGTGGTTGCTTTAGCTTGTCCAGGGCTTATCGAAGTCGGGTTCCAAACTGCCGTCGTCAGGCCTATTAAACAAAGTTTCCTGTCCGCAGTCCTGGCAAGTGCCCACCAACACCTTATGTTTGTGGAACAGGGTGTAATACAGATAAATCAAAGCAAAGGCTACCGAGAAAGCAGGCATGAAGAAGAAGAAAACAACAACTGCTACTGCTGCCGCCACATGGATATACCATTTTGAGGGGATGCGACGCCTATCGGGGACATATTCCATATTGGTGCTGCCACAGTGGGGACAGGTAATAACAGGTTTTTTATCTTTTCTTTTATTGGGGTTTGTCGGCTCGTATTTCTTATTTTTCGCCATCCCGAATCCCTCTCTTTTAAACGGGTGAACGCAAAGTTCTCTTATTGAGTAACCTCATAAGGGTAACACGTTCATGTGGGGAGAGGTCAATTCTCCTTCATTCGATTCAACACGATATTCAATTTTCAGAATCAATGTATTTCGGGAAACGATGCTTTTGGCTCGAAATCAAAAAGGAGGACCAAAATCTTTTTAGGGGATTTTGGTCCTCGAAAGGTTATGTGATGTGAATTTTTACAACTCTTGAAGGGCTATATGTCATAAACCCGAATGGTCAAAAGACGTCGACTAAAAGCCCCACATCTTTACTTCGGTTTCGAGCTCTACATCAAAGTGATCTTTTACGGCTTTTTGAACATCACGAATGACTTGCAGCACATCTTGGGCTGTAGCATTTCCGGCATTTACAACAAAACCTGCATGTTTAAGGGAAACTTGGGCGCCGCCGACGGTATGCCCCTGCATGCCAGAATCCTGAATAAGCTTGCCAGCGAAATACCCGACAGGACGCTTAAAGGTGCTTCCCGCACTTGCCATTTCGAGAGGTTGTTTGGAAGCGCGGCGTTCAGCCAAATCGTCCATACGTGCTTGGATAGCATCTGTATCATCAGGGTGCAACGCAAGCTCAACACTGAGAACGATAAGACCCTCATCACCCATCATTGAGTGGCGATAGCTCCAGTCTGCTTCCTTTGCTTCAAGCGTTTTTACTGATCCGTCAGGGTAGAGACAGGTTACCGAACGTGCAACGTCTTTAAATTCTCCCTCATAGGCACCCGCATTCATAATGGCGGCACCACCGATAGATCCCGGAATGCCGCTTGCGAATTCATAGCCCGCTAAGCCAGCAGCACAGGCCGCCTTGGCAACAGCCTCGTTAGTAGCACCAGCTTGCGCAACAATCGTGTTTCCTTCAATAGTGATGCCAGAGAGGGCGTCACCAATTTTAATTACAACACCCCGAAGGCCTTCATCGGATATAAGCAGGTCACTTCCGCAACCAATAACCCACCAAGGCATGGATGCTTTCTTTGCTGCTTCAATTGCTCCATGTATTTCATCGGCGTTCTGGGGACGAACCAAGTAATCTGCTGGTCCACCAACGTTGAAGGTGGTGTGGTTTGTCATCGGTTCGTCGCAGAGAATAGCATGGGTGTCAAAGATATGTTTCAATTCCTGGAAAAGAATTTCAGTACTCATAGAAGTAGTCCTTTAATAGGTCGATAGATTGGTTGTAAGTGTAACGTACCATTAAAAAACTTGCGCGTGAGGCATAGCGCGTTAACGCGATGTTTATTTATAAAACGACATTTTTAAATAGGATGGCGAGAAAGATTAATTTTCGCATGGTGATTTGTTAGTTTTCGTCAGAAAAATGGAGTAGCATACACTGACGGTTATACAAATAAGGTAATACCACCAAGAAGACGCGCGTAGGCTTTGGGGCTTGCTAACAAAACAGGGAAGGATAGAGGGGTAGTATGGAGAAGTATCTATTTTGGGGAGCGTTCTTCTTTGCATACCTTATTAATGGTATTACAGGTTTTGCGGGGAATATTTTCGCTATGCCTGTTGGCATGTCTACCATTGGACATGAACCCTCTATTGCGGTACTCAATTGTACTGGTCTTCTTGCGAGCATCATGATCGCCGCCACCAGTTTTAAGCATATCGTGTGGCGCGAAGTGGTGAAAATGTGCTCGATCATGTTGGTCTTTATGTGCGTGGGCGCCTGGATTAATACGATTGCACCTCTTGATTTTCTTCAGAAAATATATGGTGTTGCGATTTTGGTAATTGCGGCGCGAGGTCTATTTTTCAATAAAAAGAATAAGCTTCTTCCCGAATGGCTGCTGATAGTTATTGTGGCAATTGCAGGCATCATTCAAGGTATGTTTGTATCCGGCGGATCGTTCTTGGCAATCTATGCTCTTCAAAAGCTAAAGACCAAAGAAGAATTTCGTGCCACCACCACAACGGTGTGGACTATTTTGAATGGAACTTACGGTGCCTACGGAATTATCCAAGGTGATCTTTCGGGTGATGGGTGGCTTATTCTGCTGGTTTGCATCCCTCTGCTTATTTTAGCTACTTGGCTTGGGGGACGTATTCAAAAGCGCTTCAGTCAAGAGCAATTCATCAAAGCAAGCTATATTCTGCTCATCGTTGTTGCAGTGGTGCTTCTCCTGAAATAGTCAAGAGAACAAAGCCAGCTCTTCAATGAGGGCGATACGAGATAAGGTGGAACTTAAGCGGATTGTTTTGAGGTGTGCAAACACGTAAACAGGTTCGTACGAAAGGAATCGTACAAACCTCTGCGATTTACCTTGAGGCGCGCAAACAGATTCGTGCAAAACCCTAACGATTCGCCTTGAGGCGCGCAAACAGATTCGTGCTATTTTGTCGAACCCATGAAATTACCGAGCTCTGCATCATAGTCAAGTTGACATTGCCCATTTTCAAGGGACAGAGCACTACACCCATCATTTTGGTGCGTGGTTTTGCGAGCTTTAATGCTTCACGTGCTTGAGGCGTGGAAATCATTGCGCGAATCGCGGCACGTTTCTCTTCGGAGGATAAGGTGCAGTTGCGATTAGTGATGTTCTCGATGCATCCAACTAATCGTTCTGCATAGCGGCGAGCTAAAAATTCGCGTACTTCAGGGGTGTCGATGCCCCAGTACTCAAATAATTCCTTCATCCACTGATGCTCTTCTTCGCGCTTATCGTACATGTCCGCACGATATTTAGTATTTTCGCTTTCTGCACGTGCGCGAAGGAAATGATAATAGTGGCCATCTAGGCAGCCTACTCGCTCGACATCGCGCATTACTTCCAAATTAAAAGGCAAATCATCCCAGAAAGTAGTAGGGAAGCGCAGATTGTACTTATTAAGGTATTCGCGACGATACAATTTATTCCACGGCGCATAGAGAAGCTGTGCATCAAAAAGCTTATAGGCTTCGTTTCGGAATTCCTCACGACTTGCAAAAATTTTATTGGGTGCATTGCGTAATTCGCGATAATAACGACCTTCATTATCGTAATACGTGTCAATAGTGAAGCCTGTTACAAGCAGATCAAGATCATGTTCAGCAGCAACGCTATACATGTCGGAGAGCATTTCGGGATCGCACCAGTCATCTCCGTCCATAAAATATAGGTAGGTTCCACGAGCGATTGCAATTGCTGCGTTGCGAGCGCTTGCAGCCCCAGCATTTTCTTGATGAATAACGCGGATGCGCATATCGTAGTCGGCGAGCAAGTCACACAGTTCAGCGCTTCCGTCAGTGCTTCCATCGTCCACAAGCAGAATCTCGTAACTTCTAAACGTTTGGTTCTGCAGCGAATTAACTGCACGGCGAAGCCAAGGTTTCACGTTGTAAACCGGAATAATGATGCTTATAGAAGGACTATGAGACAATTGCAATCTTCTTCCAATAACGACCGATACAAGCGCGCTTTTAGGCGTGCGAAACAGTGCGCAAAGCCAGATGCCCTTTTGTTCGTAACGAATAGTAACAATTTCGCTACGAATCAAAGGTTCATCAAGTCATTCTATACAAAGGCATGCGTAAGAGTTGTGGAGAGCGTATGTGTTCAAACTACCTCCATGTATTCGAGGACACCTTAGCCTTTTTAGTTGCTCTTTTTGAAGCTTTACATTGTTGGCGGCTTTTCTTTTGTAGAGGGGAGCTCCTCAAAGAGAAGACTGCGTCTTTATAAGGACCCCTCCTTGATGAACTGAACCTACCCCTGATGAACTTTTTACGAGGAAGTTCTTAGTGGGGCGCGGGGTTGTGTGAAGTATTGCCAATGAATACCCTTTGGTGACCAAATACGGTATATAATCATGATTTGGCGTTTGCGAGTCCGTTTCGCCAAGCAGGTAAAGAACGAACTAGAACCAGGAGGGGCTCATGAATTGGCTTGAGTATGCCGTGCTCTTCCTTGTTGCGGGCTCAGTCACTATTGCTCTTGTTCCTGCGGTGAAACGCTTGGCTGTTCGTCTTGACGCCATTGATTATCCTAGTGCTCGACGAGTAAACATGCTTCCTATTCCTCGTTTAGGTGGGGTGGCAATTTTAGGCGGCATCATTGCTGCTCTCATAGTGCTTGGCCTAGGTATGACTTTTTTAGGGTGGGATAATCCCTTCGCTCCAAATGACGACATTACTCCTAATTATGTGGGAGTGTTTATAGGTATCTTGTTTATGTTTGGCGTTGGCGCGGTGGATGATGTCGTAGATCTAAGCCCTAAAGTAAAAATGCTCGGCCAAATTATCGCTGCTTGTATCGTAGCGGGATCAGGGTTGTTGCTCGCAAACATCCACAATCCTATTGGTGAAGGTTATATTGAATTTGGATGGGTTGCGTATCCTTTAACCGTATTTTATCTGGTTGCTTTTGCGAACATTATCAACTTAATTGATGGTCTTGATGGTTTAGCGGCAGGCATCACTGCAATCTCGGCAGCTACGATTTTGTTGTTTGCAGTTTGGACCGATCGTCCTGATGCTGCGGTTTTTAGTGTTTTGCTGCTGGGTGCCTGCATGGGGTTTCTGAAAGATAATTTTTATCCTGCTTCTATTTTTATGGGCGATTCGGGTGCTCTTTTGCTGGGCTTTTCGCTTGGCATCATTTCACTTTTTGCGGTGGCTCGTTCTACTCTTTTTGTTTCTTTGCTGGTTCCTATCCTGGCGGCCGGTGTTCCGATTCTCGATACTTTTTTCGCGATTGTGCGACGCAAGCGCGAGCATCGTCCCATCGATGTGGCAGACAAAGGACATATCCATCATCGCTTAATGCGTGCGGGATTTAGCCAGCGTGCTACGGTCTTAATTATGTGGGGCTGGACGATAATGCTGTCTGCTTGTGCGATTGTTATTACGGTGGCAGACAATCTGGTTCGCATTCCTATTTTCTTGGTTGCAGCAGGTGTTACGGTGTATGCCATCGTTAAATTACGCCTTTTGGGCGATGCGCTACGCCATCATTTCAATCCCCGTACCAAGCCAAATCGTTCCGAGAAGAATGCTGATGGTATAAACGATAACGTTCAGGATGAGGCTTGATCTTTCGAGTGTTGCATTTCGAACATCACGCTTTGGTCACCAGTGCCTTGAATTCCCTTTTATTCGACACTCTTTAACGCTTCAATCATGTCAATCTTAGCCAGGGCGCGATTCGAAAGCAGAGCTACAAGCCAGGCGAAGAATAAGGTTAAGGCACACGCATAAACATAACTTAAGGGTTCAATCGTGACCGCAAAATAAATAGACGGCATCTTCAGCACGTAGGTGAGTGATTGACTGAACGCATAACCTAAAGGAATGCCGCATATCATGCCAAGTGCGGTAAGCAAAATGGTCTCTTTGTTTACATAGTGATTAACTTCGCGTTTACGAAAGCCCAAAACTTTGATAGTTGCTAGCTCGCGAATACGCTCAGAGATATTGGTTGTAGAGAGTGTGAACAACACCACAAAGGCAAGAGCGGCCGCTAATACGATAATGACGTACACCACGGTATTAATGAGCGAGAAGGATTGCGAGAATTCTTCGCTCATTTTTTGAGTGCTTGTTACGGTCATAAAGGTTTCGTTGTCGGTAAGCTCATTGGCAAATGCTTCTTGTTCTGCAGCGTCATCGCTTACGAGGTTGATGAAAAAGCCATTTAGGGCTGCTGAAGTGCCGAAATACTTTTCATAAGTGCTTTCGGTAAGGTAGGCAGCATTACCTAGGTAGTTATCAATAACGTACTGAACGGGGACATCCGCCTGTTTTAGAGTACTTGTTTCTACATGAGCACTTCCGCCTTCTGGAATACCAAGGAGCTCTGCTGCGTTTCTTGTGAGCAGCATCCCTTCATCGGAAAGCTCGCAAGGGTTATCTGCGGAGGTGCGGGTATTGATGAAATCCGATAAAGAAGCCCCGTCAGGCACGATAAAAAGCTGAAGACTTTCTTTTGCTTCGCTCGTAGTGCCTCCTAAAGAAGATGTGTCTGTTTCGCTGTTGGGTGAAGCGGGCGAGCTTACAGTAACGCTGTCAACGCTGAGGGGCTGAACTGAAGAGATGCGCGTATCTTCTTCGAGGGTTTGAAGTGATGCGTCGAAATCCTCCTGATTTACCACGGCGAGCACATCGTAGCGATTGATATCGTTATATTGCATTACCGAAAGAGCGTGAACGGAGTCGCGAATAGCAAAACCGCAGATCAAAAGAGCCATACATCCCATAATGCCAAAAATGGTCATGAGGAAACGCTTTTTATAGCGGAAGATGTTGCGCGCGGTAACTTTATTTAAGAAGGACATGCGATTCCAGAGCGGAGTTATGCGTTCCAAGAAAATACGGGAACCAGCTTTGGGTGCTTTTGGACGCATGAGAGCGGCGGGGGTTTGTTTTAGTTCAGAACGGCAGGCAAGTATAGCAGCTCCTGCAATTCCAACAATGAAGAATAGTACGCTCCCTATTCCATACAGGGCATCAAAGGAATAGAGATATTCAGGGATTTGATACATGGCTTCAAAAACAACCGAGAACAAGAAGGTGGGGAATACGATAAAACCGCATACACCTCCAAGGATGCCACCAATAAGGGAAGCGCCTAAGGCATACATTAAGTATTTCATCAATATGGTATGGCGGCTGTAGCCTAAGGATTTGTATGTTCCAATAAGGCTTCGCTCTTCTTCAACCATGCGTGTAATGGTGGTAAGGGCAATAAGAACTGCAACGATAATAAAGACAACAGGGAATACTAAGCCGATAGCTTCAATAGAGGAGGCGTCACTTTCGACGCTGGTGTATCCTGCATTGGAATCGCGCGTTTGAATGTACCATTGCGCTGCTTCGATATCGTCAACTTCAGCGCGAGCATCAGCGATTTGCTGCAGGGCATCTGCTTTAGTTTTTTCATACTCTTGGCGTTGGGTATCAAGCTCGGTTTGCCCTGCTTGCAGTTCTTTTTCGCCTGCTGCGACCTGCTGTTCACCTGAGGTAATTTCTTGTCTGCTTGCTTCGAGTTGCTGGCGTGCAGAGGCAAGTGCAGTTTCGCCTTCGGTGATTTGAGAAAGCTGAGTGTTGAGTTGTTGTTCGGTGGTCTCAAGTGTCTTTAGTTGCTCGTCAAGAGGGGCAAGCTGGTTGGCACGTTCTTGTTCGATCGCTTGTAGTATTGCCTGATAGGCACTCTCGTCTATTAGTCCCTGATCAAGGGCCGCTTGCGCATCTTTAATTTGTGTATCACATGCAGCATTTATCTGTTGTATGCCACTTTCAATTTGGGTGCGTCCTTCAGTAACCTGGTTAAGACCCTCTTCAATTTGCGCACGCCCTTCTTTGAGCTGTTGGGCATGTGCTTCCAGCTCGGCTTCGCCATCGGCGAGCTGTTGCCTACCTTCGGCAAGTTGCGATTTGCTTGCATTGAGTTCTTTCCAGCCGTCGTCAATTTGAGCTTGGGCATCGGCAAGCTGGGATTCAGCTTCTGTAAATCCATCTTGCGCTTCAGTTTCCTGCTCATCAATAGTTGCCAGGGCATCCTGCTTTATTTCGTCAGTGCGAGCCTGCTCGCGTTCGGTACGCAAGGTTTCAAGGCTATCCACAACCGTGTTAATGAGGGAAGTGTACTGATCTGAATAACTTGATATTCCGTCAGCGTTTGCTGCTTTTATGTATATCGTGGTGAAGGTATCGGCCACTTCGGGGTCAACTGCATCCGTCGTTACGAAAAAGCAGCAATCAGGAGAAGCGCTCGCGCGAATTGCGATAGGGCCAGTAGGGTTGGTCAGTTCTGTTGGATCGATTACCGTGCCAGTAATGGTGTATTCGGTGCGCTTAAAAAGAGCATCAGAGCCGTTGTCTTCAAGGGCTACGGTATCCCCTATGGATGCCCCAGAAACATCCAAATAATTTTGAGTGACCGCAATTTCGTTTGAGGTGGTTGGTAATTCTCCTGAAACCAGATAGGGCTCATTGATGCCGCTCTCAGAGAGCACTTTTACTTCAACGCTTAAGCGTGACGATCCTGCATCGGTATACGTGTCTTCTGTCCAGGTGCCTTCCGCCTGTTGGACGCCATCAATTTTCGAAACGGCTTCTACATCATCGGTGCTCAGACCAAGGGTGGATTGAATAGAAACGTCATAGAGTTGTTGCGAATCGAAGAAAGCATCGGCAGAATTGCGCAGGTCAAAACAGGAAGCACGCAGACCAGTAACCATCGTTACGCCAAGTACGCATATAACCAGGATGGAGATAAAGCGCTTGCGGCTTTGAACGATGGTTCGCCATATGTCTTTCCTAAACGCGTGTGCCATAACTACCTACTGGATCGCTTGTTTCGCTACCATTCGATTTCTGCGATAGGCGCAGGATGCTTGTTTATTTCAGTGGAGGTGACGCGACCACTGTTTACCCGAATAACGCGATCCGCCATGGGGGCAAGCGCGGCGTTGTGCGTAATGATGAGAGTGGTCATGCCGCTTGTGCGACACATGTCTTGCAAGAGCTGCAAGATTTGTTTGCCTGTTTTGTAGTCCAGCGCGCCTGTGGGTTCGTCGCATAAAAGAAGTTTAGGATTTTTTGCTAACGCACGGGCGATAGCAACACGCTGTTGTTCACCACCAGAAAGCTGTGTGGGAAAGTTATTGAGGCGTTTTTCGAGCCCAACTTGTGTAAGTGTTTCAGTGGCATCAAGCGAATCGGGACAAATTTGTGCCGCTAACTCCACATTTTCTTTTGCTGTAAGGGTGGGGACTAAATTGTAAAACTGAAAAACGAATCCAACAGCAGAACGACGGTATTCAACCAGTTGAGATTCACTACACTGGGCAATGTCGGTGCCGTCTACCAGAACCTCACCTGAAGTGGCGCCGTCCATGCCTCCCAGGATATTGAGAGCAGTAGTTTTTCCTGCGCCCGATGCACCGAGGATAATTGCGAGCTCTCCTTGTTCGACGCAAAACGTTGCTCCATCAAGCGCACGAATTTCTGTTGCGCCTGATCCGTAGCATTTCACAACGTTGTTAAATTCAATGTAGGCCATGGGATGGCTCACTTTCTGGTGATTTCCGTTTGGCTCTTTATTGTCTGTTGGGGCTTTAAGCCTTTGACTTGCTTTAGTTCTCGAATCGTCTTTCACGAGATAAGCTGTCATTTGATAAGCCGTCATCTACCTTGTTATATGAGTATAGAAGAAATATCGCGCGGCAAAACCAGCAGCTTGCCTGCTTCTGTTTTAAACACACAACAAGCCCGTACGAGACGGGCTTGTCGTTAGAGGATGCACAACGTGAGAGGGTACAGAGAAATCAGAGTTGCCATCTTATATAAATGTCGGAATCAAACAGTAGTAATAACCGTTTTTCGTAAACTGAAGCTAACCGAAGTGCTTAAGCTAACGAACTATTCGAAAGCTTGCTTTTAGTTAACAGTCGGGGGAGGGTTAGTCGATAGAAATCAAACGTTTGCGATCCTCAGGCTTTGGCAATTCTTTCTTGGGAACATTAATTTTCAAGATGCCGTTTTCGAACTTAGCCGAAATATCTTCTTCCGAGATGTCGTCACCTACATAGAAGCTACGACGGCAAGAGCCAACGAAACGTTCTTTGCGTAAGTATGATCCGTTCTCATCCTTGTCTTCAGTTTTCTGCTCAGTATGAGCGTTAATAGTCAAATAGCCTTCGTCCAAAGCAATTTCTACGTTTTCTTTCTTGAAGCCAGGAAGATCAATATCAAGCTCATAAGCGCTAGGGGTTTCTTTGATGTCGGTCTTCATTAAAGAAGCGGTAGTGGTCTTTGGTGTGGTGTCGTTAAAGAATCCGAAATCAAAAGGATCACTCAAAAAGTCGTTAAAGAAGTTTCTACGTGCCAGCATGATCATCATCCTCTTTCATGTGTGTGCGGTGGCGGTTCGCTGTTTCAAGTGCTTAAGTCAACTCTTGCTGAAACCAACAAATGGTTTGCAAAGCAACGTTCGAACAAGAGAAGAAACAGTCACTTAAACAGTTACCGCTCATCGCGTTTCTTAGTTCACTTGGTATAATAGCGCGGAATTAGCACTCTCAAGCCGAGAGTGCTAATTTGGTACCGTTTCGTAAGAGTTCAACAAAATGCAAGATTATGTAGAAGAAAATGTATAGAAAATACGGATAGATAACGTAAATAGGACAAAGAAATAAAACAAACTGATACCATTAGCCCATGGATGATCGGGGCACATCAGGTAATCACAGATCAAAACAATCATTCTCCCATGAAGAGGATGATTATTTTGCTGTCTCAGATCGTCGAAATTCAAGATCAAAAGCGCAAAACCAGTCTCAACCAAAAGCCCTTGAAAAAGTGCGTTCTGTCTTTACTTCGCGTAGTTATGTGAATCACGGCGAACGTGCAGAGCGTACGAATCGCGGTCGTAGTTCTCGCGCCGATCACAGCGAACACACGGAGCGTATTAGCCAAAGAAACGCTACGAAACGATGGGATGCCGATAATCGCGGAGAACGCAACTTTCGTGTTGATCGCGCAAATCGTTCGGAAAGCACGGGCCGTTCGGATCGTGCAAATCGTTCGGATAACGCAGATCGCACGAGAAGCGTTGGTCGTTCAGATAGTGCAGGTCGTCCACAAAGTGCAAATCGCTTAAATAATGATGGTCGGATGAGTCGTGCTGATCGCACGCATCGCGCAGATATTAGACGCCGCGAAACCTACCGTGATTCGAATGCTGAATCTCTGCGTCAAGGAAATTCTCGAAATCGGATAGCTGGCTCATCGCAGCGTAGCAGGTCAGCTCGTGATGCTTCTATGGATGCTTCGCAACGTCGCAGGAGTTCCGCTTCTCTTCGTTCGAGCTATGGGCGGGCATCAGATTATGCACGCCATGCCGACAATGATCCAAGGCAGGATTTTGAGCTAGGTGATGGATATCAGTCCCGAAGAAGACGTGGAGAATTTTCTGACCCAGATGGCGGACAGATCGGCAGGATGGGTTATAGCGAAAGAGGAGAGCGCGACCGGCGAGGAGAGCGCTACCCTCGGGGAGAGCGCCATTCTCGTGATTATGATGCTTTCTTAGAAGGCGGCTATGCTTCTCACGCTTCGAGAAGAGGCCGTCATTCCGAACCGGAAGTGTATGTGAGATCAGGATCTGGACGAGGAATTTTTGGCGGTGGGCCTTCTCTTCCGTTTGGATTGGGCGGGTATGGAACAGGATACCGAGGAGGACATGCTGCAGGAGGGGGATCTCTTTTTTCAGCGTTGCCCCTTTCGGTGCTTTATGCGCTGCCTGTTGTGGTTTTAATTCTTATCATTGTTCTTCTTGTTTTTGTTGTTTCTTCGGTTCAGTCTTGTTCGTCAGGTGGTGAACAGGAGCAGATTGAGGTGCAGGAGGTCCAGCCAGTAAACTTGAGCTATCAGGCTTCAGTGACGGGGCTTGATTCGGTAGCAGACTCGGGGTCCTCTATTGCTGGATTCACCTTGGCAAACGAAGGTCAGAATTATATGCCTTCGTTGTCTGAGGAAGGGCAAAACACCATCCAGACAGCACTTGCTCCTTTTATGGAAAGCGAATACGACGTTGGTTTTATCCTGATGGATCTTCAGACGGGAAGCGGGTATTCCTATAACCTTGACCAGGAAGTCTACGGTGCATCATCGTTTAAGGGCCCTGTTCTTATTTACGGATGTCAAGAAGCGCTTGAACCAGGTATTCTGTCGATTGATACGGTAAACGACTCGGCTTCGAATGCCATTATCTATTCGGACAATAACTCGTACTACAATATGCGTGCAATTTTTGAAGAGTACAGCGAAATCAGTCTTGTTAACTGGCTTGCCAATATGAATATCGATTCAGATGTCGAGACCGATACTTCATTCCCGCATTATTCAGTACGCGAATCGGCAAAGTTATGGATGAATGCCTATTTATATTTCACCTCTTCTGAATCTGATCCAGAAATAGTTTCATGGGCGCAGGATCTATTCTCTCGGACGGAAGTTTCTATGCTGCGTGCTGGGGTTGATCCGTCGTTTGCCTTGATTACTGATGGTGGCGAGGTTTATATCAACCAAGCTACTCAGACTGATCAGGGTGGCGACCAAGCAAATTCTGAGGAGAATACGGACCAAAGCGGCGATCAATCAAATGGCGACCAGTCAAGCGATCAGCAGTCGAATGATCAGCAGTCGAATGATCAGTCAAGCGATCAAAGCGCTAGCCAGCAAGAAGGTACCTCTTCTGGTCTTTCTGCGGCAGACATGGCAACATCGGGATCAAACATTGTTGTTTACGATAAGGCAGGTTGGCTCAACGGCGAAACAGATGATGGCCTCTGCGACGCTGGAATTGTATACGATGGCGATAAAGCTTATCTCATTTCTGTTATGACGGGAGCACCCGATGGCGATGGTACGCGCGAAGATCTTGCTCGTTTAGTGGCAGCCTTATGGAGCCAGCGAAGCACGCTTGCACCAAGTGAGGGGTATGTATTGGTTGAACCGACGGCTTCGTCATCTACGGACCAGTCACAAAACACCGAAAATCAAGGGTAGCGTTTCTGTAGAGGGCAGCGTTTTCGTATAAGGGTGGGCTTCTGCGCAGGGGGTGCATCCGTGTAAGGGTGCTACTTCCGTAGAAAACGTGAATTTTCTTTTTCTTTTTAAACCCTTCTGTGCTTCTGATTGACTTCTTACGCGCGCGCGTTATACACTACAAAAGTTCGCTTTCAAAAGCCCCGTGCGAGCTTGAGATTCGAACTCCAGAACAGAAGTTTCTTAGGTGCACCTTTTCGTTAGTCCAGAAGCGAAAAGGCATCGCAGCTAGGTGGTGGAAGTTTGGAGATGGTGGAGTAGGATCCCGCCGCTTCGGATCGGCAGCAACTTTTGAAAAACGACACTTGTTACTTTATTGGAGGAACACTGTGAAGACCTATTACGCAAAGCCCAACGAAGTTGAGCGCGAATGGCTTCTGATCGACGCAGAAGATCAGGTACTTGGTCGCGTTGCATCAAAGGCAGCTCAGATTTTAAAGGGCAAGCACAAGCCACAATACACCCCACATGTTGATACGGGCGATTTTGTTGTTGTTATCAACGCAGACAAGATCCGTGTTACTGGTGTAAAGGCTACGGACAAGGAATACTATCGTCACAGCGGTTATCCCGGAGGACTGAAGTGCGAAACGTTCCAGGAAGCAATGGAAAAGCATCCTGAGCGCGTTATCGAGCACGCAGTTAAGGGCATGCTGCCAAAGAACACGCTTGGCCGTGCAATGGCTAAGAAGTTGAAGGTGTACGCTGGTAGCGAGCATCCACACATGGCTCAGCAGCCTCGTGAGATCAAGATGGAGGATAACTAATGGCAGGCGAAGCAATCTATTACGGCACTGGTCGTAGAAAGAACGCAGTAGCTCGCGTTCGTATCGTTCCTGGTACCGGCAAGGTTACAGTTAACGGTCGCGATGGCGTAGAATTCTTCGGTCGCCAAGCACTCGTTGATTATGCAACCAGCCCATTCGTGGTTACTGACACCAAGGGTCACTTTGACGTTATTGCTCGCTGCAATGGTGGCGGCGTATCTGGTCAGGCTGGCGCTCTTCGTCATGGTATCGCTCGCGCTCTTCTTGAAGCTGGCGATTATCGTGCAGAGCTCAAGCGTGCTGGTTATCTGACGCGTGACTCTCGTATGGTTGAACGTAAGAAGTACGGCCTGAAGAAGGCTCGTAAGCGCCCTCAGTTCTCAAAGCGCTAGTCGATATTTATTATCGATTCTTCTCATTTCGGTCAATCGATGCCCGTTTCCGTTTCGTCGGAGACGGGCATTTTTTTTGTGCAAGATCTAACCTATTACAGAGACGCACAAAATGGTTACAGAAGAAAATGTTTCCTTCTGTAACTGTTTTTGCAGTTTTGGAATTAGATTTTATTTAACACCCCTTCATAAGATTGAAATGTCAAAGCTAAGTCTTCGCCAAGCCGATTGGAGAACGATAGGGCTTACAGGAAGAAAGGGGTGAGAAATGGAGAAGCAAAACGTCTTTAGTGACTTACTGGTTCTTGATTTTTCTCGTTATTTACCAGGGGGTTATGCTACTCAGCCGTTTGCCGATTGGGGATCTGAGGTAATTAAGGTTGAGGATACAGGTCAAGGAGATTTTTGCCGTCACGATCCTCCCACACGACATGGGATTTCGTATTACAGCACAGCTTTGTGTCGAAACAAGCAATCAATTTCATTAAACCTTAAGGATGAAGAAGCTAAAGAATACTGCATCAAGCTTGCTTCAAAAGCAGACATTATTGTTGAAAGTTTTCGTCCGGGTGTTACGAAGCGTTTAGGAATAGATTACGAGACAATCAAAAAGCAGAACCCAAAAATAATCTATGCTTCAATTTCTGCTTATGGTCAAAAGGATCCACGATCACAGAAAGCTCTTCATGATTTTGCTCTGATTGCGGAAACTGGATTTTTGGATCTTGCTGACGATAATGCTTTTCCTTTGCCTTTGTCTGATATAGCCACTGCAATGGTTACCGGGCAAGCCCTCCTTGCAGCTCTTTTGGAGCGCAATAAAACAAACGAAGGAGCCTATATAGATATTTCTATGTTTGACTGCTTCGTTTGGTGGCAATCGCTCATTGATTCTCGTTGGCTGTTTAATGGCAAAGTTCATAAACGTGCAGATCTTGAATATCCATCCGTGGGATACAACATTTACGAAACAAGCGATGGCGCTCGACTCATGTTTGCCATGATAGAGCCAAAGTTCTGGGTTCCCTTTACTGAAGAGATAGGACTTCCGGAACTCAAAGATGACTGTAGGAAAAGAATGTGGCAAGCCCCGGAATCTTTCTCGAAATTAGCAGATTACGTGAAATCGAAGAGTTTGGCGGAATGGAAAGATTGGCTTAGCACACGAACGGAATATAGCGTTACGCCAATATTAACTAAAAACGAAGCGATTCCTCGGATAGTCGAAGAGAAACCTAACTTGCTTTCATATGTAGATTTCGAAGATGTCGGCAGGGTTCTACAAACTAATATCCCGCATTGTATTTCTAGCCTTCCAACGACTATTAGCGAATTTAAAGAAGCGTCGCGTTTAGGACAAGATACAAAATCTCTTCTTCTAAAACTGGGAGCAACGGAAGAAGCAATCGAGGAAATGGCGCAAAGAGGAGCAATTAAGCTCGACACTCCAGTTGATTGGAATTTTGTTGATGAAAATCCTGTAGCGCCACAAGGGGAGTAATTAAAAGAAAGGGGATCAAAATGGGAGGTTTGCAAAAAACGACCGTAATCGACCTTACTGCATATGTTGCAGGACCAGCATGCGCTCGCATAATGGGTGATTTAGGTGCAGAGGTTATAAAGGTTGAGCCGTTCGGCGGTGACGAAATGCGCACTCAGGGAATGGCTTGGGGAATGAAATTCCGTACTGAGTTTGACGACGTAGCTATGGACTGCACTTCATTTAATAAACGTTGGGTATCAATAAACCTTAAAACGGAAGATGGCCACGCTTTTATGATGAAGATGTTGGAAAAGGCAGACATTTTGCTAACGTCTTATCGAGATAAAGCACTTGAGCATCTTGGACTTGATTATGAGACTCTTCATGCAAAATTTCCTCGGCTAGTTTTTGGTCAAATGAGGGGCTATGGGGAATATGGCCCCATGAAAGATGCGAAGGGGTTTGATGCAACGAGTTTTGCTGCACGATCTGGTTTCGTGCATGCAATTCCTCAGGCAAACGAACATTTTGAACCCGGAAATTCTCCTATCGCTTTTGGTGATTGGAATGCATCTAATGCTTTGGCTGTAGGGGTACTTGCAGCTTACGCAAATGCCCTAAAGACTGGAGAAGGCGACAAAGTTACTACAAGTTTGTATCACGTGGGAACTTGGGGCATGACTGCTGCTTTGGTTGCGCAGCAACAAGGATGTGATTATCCAAAGGATAGGATGATGGCAAAGTGCCCGACGAACAATTCATATGTATCAGCAGATGGTATTTGGTTCTTAATGTGTTTCGGGCATTACAATCGTTACTGCAAGTTGGTATTTGAAACTTTGGAAATGGATTCAAAGTATTGGTCGGATCCAGAGTATAACAACCTCGAAACTCTTGCCCAGAACGGAAATTATGTTGAAGTAACTGCAGCTATACATAAAGCATGCATGAAATGGCCCTATGCGGAGCTGGAAAAGCGTTTCCGCGAAAATGATATTCCGTTTGAAAAGATTCAATCAGTTAAAGATGTTCTGCACGATGAAGAAGCATTCGCTAATGATCAGCTTCGTCGCGTTAAATATGATGATGGTCAAGGTTATGGGGAGGATAGCAGCTACACCATTACTACGACACCATATCGTTTAAAGAGTATTGGGGATCCAGTGCTGCGGCGCTCAAAGCCTATTGGTTATGACACAAAAGAAGTTGCTCTTGAATATGGATATAGTGCTCAAGATGTTGAGCGAATGGTTTCTGAAGGTGCTGTGCTTGTGTATGACGGAAAACCGGTGCCCGATGCAGTACTTGAACCAAGTTATGGAATCCATTCATTGCGCTAAAGATATGCGCGAATCTGACCAAATTGCTGTCTATTTTCCAAAGGATAAAGAATTGCCTATTTAGGAGGGAATGATTATGGAATTGGCGATCAATGGAGAGACCAAACTGGTTGGTCTTGTTGGTGGGGATACTATTACTCAGTCTTTTTCACCCATGATGCATACTGCTTCTTTTAAGGAAGTTGGAGTTAATGCAGTGTATTTGAGTCTTCCTATTGAGATGGATCAGCTAAAAGAGGTTGTTGCTGGTCTTAAAGATATTGCAGTTGGATATAACGTAACCATGCCTTTCAAGACATACATTTGCGAATACATGGATGAATTATCTCCAGCAGCAAAGCTAATGGGTGCTGTAAATACCGTTGAAATACGTGATGGTAAATGCATTGGGCATAACACTGATGGTGCAGGGTTTGTAGAGAATATTAAGAATGTTGGCTTTGATCCAAAAGGAAAGATTGCAACGGTAATTGGTGCGGGAGGTGCAGGATCTGCTGTTTTCACGCAGCTAGCACTTGAGCAAGTTGAAGAGATTTATGTTTATAACATCAAGGATAGCTTTTGGGATTCGACCGAAAAGCGTGTAGCTCAACTAGCTGAGCATACTGGAGTAAAAGTTTCCTTGCACGATTTGAATAATCGAGATGAACTTAAAGAAAGTATTTTTGTGTCTGACTTGCTGGTTAATGCGACCAAAGTTGGCTCTGGGGAACTTGAAGGGCAATCATCAATTGATGAAGAAATGCTTCATGAATGTCTTGTGGTAGCAGATACCGTGTACAAACCCTTGGAAACAAAGCTGATTAAGATGGCAAAGGACTATGGCCTGGTTACTGCCGGAGGAGTAGGAATGCTTCTGCAGCAGGCGGCTTTAGCTGAAAAGATATGGTTTGGCACTGATATGCCTGTTGCCTATATCGAAAAAAATTTCTTCTAATAATACGTGTTTAGGGGATCAAACACTGAAACGATACAGCAATTCTTGTGGGGAGGAAAAATGTCAAAAGTAAAACTTGCCGTACTTGGTTTGAATCAGGGTTCAAAAATTGCTCACGATGCGGTGAAAAATAAAAATGTCGATTTAGTTGCTGTGGCAGGATTTGGAGATCAGGCAGTAGAAATTGCTAACGAATTGCAAGTTAGGAGATTTGAAGACTATGAGCTTCTCTTAAAGCAAGTAGATCTTGATGCGGTTGCAATCGCTCTTCCTAATGGCTTGCATGTTCCAGCGGTTGAAAAGTCTATCGAGGCTGGAATTAAGTATATTTTGTTGGAAAAACCAATAGCTAATACGGTTCCAGAGGCTGAACACATTATTGATATATGCGAAAAAGCAGGGGTAACACTCTTAGTTGGCCACCATCGCAGATCTTCAAGCCGCTATCAGTTCCTGCGGAAATTCATAGAGTCTGGAAAGCTAGGGGATATAGTTGGCATTCAGAGTAGTTTCGCTATTGCGAAGGATCGCGATTATTTTGATGTAGAGTGGCGTGTTAAAAAGGGAGGCGGACCACTCTTAATTAACGCAATTCACGATTTTGACGACCTGAACTTTGTTACAGGGATGAAGCCTCAAAGAGTGTATGCGGCAGCTAGGAACACTATTCGACATAATGAAGTTGAGGATTCTGTAACGGCTATTGTTGAATACGAAGGTGGCGTTACCACAAGCTACTTTATTAGTGATGGAACACCAGGACCTTGGAACTATGATCTTGCAGCGGAAGAAAATGTATTTTGGAACATGTGTCCAGGAGAGAATAGTTTAAGAGTCTATGGGACGAAAGGATCATTCGGTTTCCCAAATATGGATTTCTATTACTACGATGATGACGCTTTTGGCTGGACGAGTCCGTTGATCCATGAGCATTATGATGTTGAAAAAAATGATCCCATGCGTGCTGAGCTAGATCACTTTATTGATTTATGTCTCGGGAAAGAAACTCAACCACGTTGCAGTGGGAAAGATGCACTAGATACTCTGAAAGTAATCAACGCGATTTTTGACTCAATAGACTCGAAATTACCAGTTGATCTGTAATCGTTGTTTTAAAAGAAGAACTTGTCTAAAGGGTGTCCGGCAGTAGCGGACACCCTTTTTATAACCATTCTTTATCAGCGGTAATGAAAATGTTTCTTTTTGTAATCTAAGCAGTCTTTTTGAAATTAGAAGTCGGGCGTTAAGGGACGTAATCTCAAATTAGAAAGTTTCGTTCAGAGGGGTGTTGGACGAACTTTCAAGAATTGGAAGTCAAAAGCGAAGGGAATGGAGGTTTTAATTCGATGGGGATCTCATAGTTTCAGATGAATAGAAGGAGGGAAAAAATGAGTTCATCCACTGAAATTAATGCAAGGCTTGATGCTGTAGAGGAATCAGCTAAGGGGTCTTTGCAAAAGTCGTACTATGGTATTGCGGCACGACTAGACAGAATTCCTGCTGGCAAAGCAGTACGTACTGTCCTTTGGCTAGCAGGTGGTATCTGCTTCTGTGACTCGATTGATATGAACATCGCGGGTCCAATTATTGCTCAATTTTTAACCACGGGGTGGTCTAACGTAGATGCTAATGCATTATTTGTTTCTATCACTGCGCTAGGTTACTTATTTGGTGGCTTGATTTCGGGTGTTGTTTCTGATGGTATTGGACGAAAGAAAGCATTACTTATCTTCCCAGCTATCTTTACCATATCGGCAGTTGTTGCCTCTATGGCGCCGAATATGGTATTTCTTACCGTAACTCGATTCTTCATGGGACTTGGCTTGGGAGCAACATATCCATGTGGTTATGGTGCTATGAGTGAATTTAGTCCTATTGAACATCGAGGTCGCTATCAGGCATGGGTAGGTCTTATTGCAAATGCTGGTACGCCAACGGCAACTTTGCTTTGCACGTTCCTTCTCCCAGTGGTCGGTTGGCGTGCTATGTTTATTATCGCAGCGGCTATGGGACTTACTGTTATTTTGTGCATCATTAAGTGGTTCCCTGAATCTCCTCGTTGGCTTGCTCAGCACGGCCGTAACGATGAAGCTGATGCACGTGTTACTCTAATGGAAAATCAGATGCGAGAACTGGGCCACACGGTTGATCCTATTCCTGATGAAGAAATCGCGAAAATGGTTGAAGAGGCAAAAAATCAGCCCAAAGAACTTCCGTATCGATTCTTGTTCTCAAAGCGTATGCTCCCCCGTACTATCGTTGCGGGTACAATCCAGTTCTGTAATTTTGTAGTTAGTTATACGATTATTACGTGGACACCGACTATCTTTGTTCAGAGAGGTTTGGATGTTCAGTTCTCAACAGCGCTCACCACAATGATTCTTATCGGTATCCCGGTTGGTATTGCAATTCTGAGTTTGCTAGTTGATAAATGGGGAAGAAAGCCTCAGCTCATTATTGGTATTTTGGGATCAGGCATTATCGGTTATCTTTGGACGCTTATCCCAGTTGATAACTTTATCGTTATCGTTGCTGTTGGATTCTTCTTGGCAGCCTGGACAAATTATTGGGGCCTCATTGCTTCATCGGTTTATCTTCCAGAACCATTCCCAACACAAATTCGTGTTCGTGGTGCTGGCATGGGTAACGCCATTGGACGCGTAGGAGCAGTATTGAGCCCATTTTGGATTGCTGCGCTACTGCAGACAAGTCTCGGTGCAACCGGTGTTTATTTAGTGAATGGTTTAATCTGTGTTGCTGGAGCCTTAATTGTTGCGTTCCTTGCTGTTGAGACAACAGGTCGCTCATTAGAGGAAATTAATGCGGATGTTCTTGAAGATGCTGAAAAGTATTCTAAGTAAGTAAGCTTCAGGTTATGTAAGGTATGGCAGAGGAGGGGTTTGAAATGCTGTTCAGTAAGTTTCGTCAACGTCGAGAAGAAGAGCAAAAAGAATACGATGATATTATCCAACAAGCTCAGCAAAGAGAGCTAGCATCAAAAGCAGCAGAGAGATCTGCTTGGGGCTGTGCGTTTTCTTTGCCAAAAACTCTTAGCTCTCGCGTTTTTACCTCCTCTGATCAAATGTTTTTAGAGCCGCTTTTAGAAAGAGCCCGCTGTACTTCAAATTATCCCTCTCTTTTTGAAGACAAGGCTGCGGTTCAAGTTGCTGAAACATGCTGCACATCTGAACAGGTTAAAAGCTTTTATCCTCTGTCGTACCTTCATGCATATGAACAAAGCCATTACATTGCCGTGGCAAAAAACTTCTTGAAGCGGAATCCAAAAGCGAACATAGTAGAAATCAATTGCGGACTAAGCACATTGTATTATCAATTAGATAATAAAAGGGCGCGTTGGATAGAGCTAGACAGCCCAGAAGTTCTTAAATTGCGAAAAGATTTAGGTTTTGACCAAGATTCCCGAATCAACCAAGTTGTTTGGGATTCAGACAATACGGAATGGACAAAGCGAGTCTTGGAATTGTGTAAAGCAAAGAACGGTTTCATTTTTATTGCCGCTATTGGTGAAAACTGGCCAGCAAAAAAAGTAAAAGAATTGGTTTGTTTGATAAAAGCCACTTTTGCAAATGCTTTGGTGATGTTGAAGTGCTGCGGAGGAAAAGCTGGAAATCGCGAAACCGGATTCCACCTGTTTGACCTTAATGCGAAAAGCGTATTTCATTCTTGGTTTAAGAATGATCCATCTGTTCAAGTATTTGATACGGCGTTTCCTCCTAAAGAAGCGCTAGAAGATATTGACAGAGCTAATCGAAAGAAGATATCTAAGTTATATCGCCAGGGTAATCAGATTCTAGTAGATCTCAAATTTGCGTAGTTGAATGTTCGTTATATTGAAGAAATCGACCTTACTTTAAACGGTAAGGTCGATTTCTTTTCTTTCTTTTTCAACGCGTTTATTGCATAGGATAATACAAGAAGAAAATAGAATGCCAAGAAGTGCAATGGGATCAAAAGCGCTAATTGTAAGCAAAAATATTTCCCAAACCACACAAGCAATAATGGCAGCAAAGAGTGCGATTAAGAATACTTTTTGGTTTCTTCTCTCATAGAGCCACATGAAGCCCGCTTGGTAAATAACTACAAAAAGAATTCCAAGTACAAAACAAAGAGCAGCTTCAATTCTTAGAAGATCTGCGGTGTAATATCCGTTGAAGGTATTACCGCCATACGCTATAAGCTCCCATCCAATAAAAGTTTGCCCTTGGAAGTAAGCAAGGGCGGCAAATAGAAGCGTTAGTAAAAATGAAACTATTCCCCAAACCAGTGCAAAGTTAAGGATGCGGTGCATCATAATTCGTTTCTTCGTCATATAGAGACCATCGTCTCCGACACTGGCTTCTTTGTGGTCCATTCAAATCCCCTCATTTCGAATGTAATGAAATTTCGATATGAATAACTATACGGTAGATCACAAAAGGATAAGGGAATCATTTCAATCAAAGGACATTGATCACAATATGAAATGAAACTTTGAATTGAGGATATCTACAATTTTCAGCAGGGACATATATTGAAATATTGCTTCGCTAGGTATCTTAAAGACGGATAACCTTCTGTTTAAGATGGCACCATTCGCTTCTGGTTTCTTGCTCGGGTAGCATGGTTTCCTGTGTAAGATTTGATTTGTTTTACATATCATGCGGAGATTAAAAATAAATCATCTTTTCTCATTGGTTCGGGGGGCGGGGGTGATATATGCTTATTAACATTATTTAGTAAGATTAAATATTTCAATAGCGAGTTATTGCGTTTTCTTACTTCTCAATGAGGGTACGAGAGGAAGGGAATTAGTTCGTGATTCTTGAGCAGTTGCGTTATTTTGTAATGGTTGCTCAGCTGGAGCATTATGGTAGAGCTGCAAAGGCTTTATATATTACCCAATCTGCGCTTTCTAATTCTATGCGTAGGCTAGAGCAGGAACTTGGAGTAGAGCTATTTGAGCACGTTGGCAGAAATGTTGTTCTTACGCCGCAAGGCAAAAAATTTCTATCAAGTGTGTCGGGTATTCTTGAAGAGCTGGATGATGCTGTAGAGCAAATGAAAGGTTTTGCCAAGGAATCTAATTCAAGGATAAGAATAGGAGCAGTTGCTTCGCTCCTGCGTGGGTTTTTGTCTGGATTGCTTAATGCATATAACAATGAAATATCCGGAAAAGTAAATTTCGATATTTCACAAAAAGGATCAACCAAAGAATGTATTTCAGGACTAAGAACTAATTTATTAGATGTTGCATTTTGTGGTTTTCCTGTTCAGGAATCGGATTTCGAATGGATACCTTTGGTGCCTCAGAATGTAGTGATCGCGGTTTGCGACAGTCATCCTTTAGCAAAAGAAGATTCAGTATCTTTAGCTGATTTACAAAATTATAGGTTGCTAACATATCGTGAGCCATCATATATGTATTATGCTCTGCAGGGTTGTTTCTCTGAATGGGGATTTAAGCCTATCGAGTCGTTTGAGGACGAAATTAGTGCCTTATCAGTTATTGGGTCTAATGAAGATGCAGTTGCGATTATGTTGGATAGTATTCGTGATGTTGTTTGGGACTCGTTAAAGCTTATTCCGATTAAGGAGTTTGATAAACCTTACCATTGGATTGGCTTTATGTATCGCAAGAATTACAAATACAATTCCGAGATAGTTTCCTTTATAGAACACATGAAAGAAGTTTGTAGTACTGTAGCGTACGTAGAACCAATAGAGCGCCGATATTATTTTTAAAGAATATAGGTTCTTGTTTGTCTAGTTTATTAGAGAAGATCTGATTGGGTTATTGATACGGATTCTTATGCAACTTTTATGAGAATTATTGCTAATAGTCCTTATGAAAGCTCGATAGTGGATCTCAGGCAATTTCGGTAATTAAATCTGTGCGAATTCGGTAGTGGGGTTTATGCAGATTCAGTGTTCACTTTGATGTGCCTTTTAGAGCATTGCTTGGGGTTGCAGTTTCTCTAAGCGAAGTAAGCGAATTTTTACATCGAACCAGTTCAAAACAGGTTCAAAACCCGTTCATCCCTGAAATCAACCACTGCAACACGTTCACACGTTGCAAAAAGAATAGCGCTCTCTAGAATGGGCACCAATTCAAGACAATCTTTTTGCACAGGGGTTAGAGGCAAAAATGATTGGCTTGAAAGCGTAGAGTTTAACGGCAGACGGTTAAGGCAAACTGGGAAGTATGCCAAGAGCTTGTTAACTAAACGCTTAGGGAAATTATTTGGGATAGGGACCTGCAACACCAAGGTGTTCAGGTCCCTATTTGTTTTACGAAAGGTTGTGGTTGTGGAACAGGAAGAGTTTATTTCATAACGCAGCATTCGTATAGGTGCTGCGTCCCTTATGCGCAGTGTTCCGTATTGGTAATAAGCGATTGAGGTGCTTATTAAAGATCATCTTAGTCGCTTCGAGAGAGAGAAAGTTTAAAGGTTTCGGTAAAGGAATCCGAATCAGAATCTTGGAGGTTAGATTCAAATGTTGTACGTAGCAGTAATTAGTGTAGTTTTCCTTGCAGCAGGTTTGGCTATGCTCTCAAAGCTTGGTCAGGGCAACAGTGCAGCTTTGGAACTCGCTGTAGCTCGTGCTCATGCAGGTCGTAAGGTTCAGCTTGGCGTTCAGGAGCCACGTGACTTCTATCTTCAGCAGTATGAAGAGGCTCTTTCTAGCCGTCGCTAAGTTATTAAAGAACTCCTCAATGCTTTCATGAAATACTCCCGACTTCGGTCGGGAGTATTTCTTTTTAATGGCTTCAGCCTGTTGAGGACGCGAAGCGTCCGAAATAATGAACCATCCGCTATGCGGGTGAACAATAATTGTCGGGAGTATTTCTTTAGTCGGGAGTGTCGGGAGCATGTATTTTTCCATAACCCTACGCCAATAAAGAAATCCCGCGATTTGTGGACAATCGCGGGATTGGAGGTAAATGATCAAACAGGTTTAGCACTGATGCTTGGTACTGCCAAACACTGCAGATCTAGTAATAGATGGTGCCTTATAAGATGCGGCACTAAGGGCACGTTCGCATTTATTGGGCGTCGTGCTCAGCTTTAGCCTTGGCCATACGTTCTTCCAAAGCTTTAAGCTGCTTAGCGGTTTCTTCTTCTTCAAGACGAAGTTCTTCTTTGCTTGTTGCATAGTCGATGCGGATCTTCTTGTTGTTGCAGAGCAACAGGTAAAGAATGATCGAAGCAGGAAGACCAATGGAAGCGCCACGAGCAACGATGAAGCCTGCAGACATACCAGCAATACCACGGTCCATGTCGTCGCGAAGCAGGTTGATAGCAATCTGAGCGCAAACGAAGCCCTGAACAACCATGATAACTACCAGCAGAGCGCCAGAAGCAGCCAAGGATACTTCGTAGAGTGGATAGAAGAACAAACCAACTACGGTAAAGATAAGGTTCGTACCAGTACCGTCATAGATAGAGTTCATGCCTTCACGGCCAGATTCCTTATAACGAGCGAAGGTAGCAATTGCGTAAGGAGGGCTGAAAGGACCAGCCAGTGCAGGATAAGGAGCGAACAGGGAAAGAACTACGTTACGGATACCGCAAACAATGTTGGTACGGTTAACGTTGAACTCAATGTATTCGTCGTCACGAGCAGAATTGATGCAAAGCTGCTGAACGGTAATGAAGTCGCCATAGGCAATAATCCATGCCGTCAGTGCGTAAGGAATACCTGCAATCCAAATGGTAGGATCGGTGCAGAATCCAATAAAGAAGGGCGATACCGCTGCAAAGAGCGCGCCGAAGTCAGGCATTACGATGAACTGGCCTGAGAATTCGTATTGGAAATCACCAGAAATGCCGCCAACAATGAACAGGAACAAAACGCCCCATAAGAAGCTGTAGTTGCCAAGAAGTGCCAAAATCTTGTGTTCAGACATCTTTTCGCGAATGCGCTGGCTGAACATAAACAAGCAGACAACAACCAGACCACCAAGGCAAGCGATAGTTGCGGTATCAAGTGCGCCGCCTTCGGACATACGAGCAACAACGGAATTAATACCTGCACCTAAAACGATGCCGCCTTTTAAGGCTGGAGGCAAAATCATGTTGAGTTTCTTGGATAACCCTGTAGCGCCTAATACTATGAATAGAATTCCGAGCTCTAACTGTATAACAGTAAGTGCTTGGAATCTTATTACGCCTTCTGGAAGGGTTTCCAGGTAGAGCACAATTACTGCCATCGCCGCCGTAATCCAACCGCAAACTGCCGGTTCGCCTAAGAACCAACTTAAGGTATAACAAGCGGTCTCAAAAATAACGAGAGCGTAAGCAGTATTGGGATCCAAGCCCAAGGTAGAAATAAGAACAGCAAGTGCACCGTATGAAGTACAAGCGTTCATAAGACCTGTAATAACTTCAGGACCAGAAATGTTGAAGTGAATAAAGGGAATACGAATGCGGAATATTCCCAGTCGAATACATGGCTGAATGCCACCGTATTCACGCTTTAAAGCCATTAGACCCTCCTTTTGAAATTAGGTTCCGCAATGGGACTGACAGATACTGCTGAAATCCTTTCTTTAATCGAAATACCTCCAAATTTGAGCGCACAAAACTAAGCCCCTTCCACAGAGAGTTTTTTGCTTATGTTTTGTGATTTGTGGAACGTCAATTTGTAATCGGTTCGAAAGGAGCCATCTACTCACAAATTGAATAGTCCGCTTCCGTAACTATAGTCTTTGCTAATACGACAATTACTAATGTCTATGTGATGAACCCATTCATCAGAAACTATGGATGCGTTTTAAAAAATTGAACTAATGGACAAATAAATAGAATATGTAGAGTAAAAATCAATGAACGTGTTATAAATTTATTAAATTACTTTATTTAATTATTCAATCCGAATGAATTGCAATTTTTCATAAGTCAAGCCCTATTATTTTTCTTCGCAAGTTGATACGTTGGGTCAGTGCAAAATACGAGGAACATACGAGGAATTATTTTTGCCCTTTTGAGTGGTATTAGTTGGGGCTTTTCGGGGGCGTGCGCTCAGTATCTTTTTGGGGCGTATGGAGTGGATCCATTATGGGTCTCCTCGGTGCGTATGCTATCCGCAGGGATCATACTTTCCCTCTTTGCCCTTTTCTGCTTTCGGGGCCCTTTTTTGCAGCTTTGGAAGAATCCTCATACTTTAGGGCGAATGGTAGTGTTTGCAATTTTTGGTCTTGCGTTCTGCCAAATTACCTATTTGTTGGCTATCCAGTATTCCAATGCAGGCACTGCTACTATTATTCAGTATGTGGGGCCGGTACTTACGGTGTTCTTTCTTTGCTTTTTAGCCCGAAGGCTACCAACGAAACGAGAATTGCTTGCGCTTGTTTGCGTAGTGGTGGGAGTGTTTTTATTGGCAACCCACGGCAATCCTGCAGTGATGGTGCTTTCTCCGGAGGCATTGTTCTGGGGTTTGGTGTCTGCTTTTGCCTATATGCTCTATTCGCTGTTACCACGAAAGCTTATGTTTCGCTACGGAAGTGTACCCGTTGTTGCTTCTGCCCTTTTGATAGGTGGAACAGTTTTTAGCGTGCTGCTTCAATCATGGGCGCATATTCCTGCGATGGAGCCGCCAGGCTTTATCGTGCTTTTTGTGGGCTTGGTATTCTTCGGAACCGTTGTGGGCTTTTCGCTGTTTTTCCAATCGATTAATGATATTGGGGCAGCTCGAGCAGGGCTCATGGCAAGTATCGAAACAGTTTCGGCGACTGCGTTTGCGGTATTGTGGCTGGGAACCTCATTTGTCTGGATAGATATCGTGGGATTTGTGTTTATCGTAGCTACGGTCTTTATTTTGGCAAAACATCCAGGTGATCCCGATATGGTTAAAAACTAGTGCGAGAAGGCCACCGTAATAAAACCAGCAAGATAAAACCGATACGATAAGCATCAGTTATAAAACGATGAAGTATTCTATTGATTTCTACAATAGAAAATAAGTTTTACCAACACAAAGTGTTGAGACTATTTATCAACTACCTGGTCTTATAAGCAATCTTAATATGAAGTAGTAAATTCGATAATCCCTTATTGGATTTTTCTTATCAAAAGTATCAATATCTAGGCCATAAAGCCATGTTGCGCCTTTTGTATGCGGAACCAAAAGGCGCGACCCTTGCAAGCTTGCAGCGAATAGGGGATGTTGCTGTAGGTTTTGAAACGCAAAGAGCTTTTCGCGTTAGATAAAAGATAGACGCGAAAAGCTCATGCATAGGTTTAGCAAGGGGAAGTCAGGGTGAGAAAAAGAGGGGCTTCGCATCGCTGACTTGGGCAAAGGACTCACAAGGAGACTAAGGGGACACATGGAACCGGTAAAGTTCGCGGTGCTTGGATTAAACCAAGGCGCAAAAATTGTACGTGACGCTCTCAAACACGAAGAAGTTGAGCTTGTCGCAGTAGCCGGATTTGGATAACAGGCGGAATCTTTCGCAAGCGAGTTGGGGTTAAAGCGCTATGAAGATTACCGCCTGTTGCTTCGTCAAGAACAGCTCGATGCGGTAGCTATTGCTCTTCCAAATGGATTGCATGTTGAGGCGGTGGAAGAAGCGCTTGCTGCAAACATAAAGCATATTCTGCTTGAAAAACCTATCGCGAATACTGTCGAGGAAGCTCAACATATTATTGATATATGTAAGGAAACGGGAGCTACCCTGCTCATCGGACACCATCGTCGCAATTCGCCTCGCTATCTTTTCCTACGTGATCTTATTGCTTCGGGACGTTTGGGGAAGATTATTGGTTTACAGAGCAGCTTCGCTATCGCAAAACCCTGTTCGTATTTTGACGTAGAGTGGCGTATTAAAAAGGGCGGTGGTCCTCTCCTTATTAATGCGATACACGATTTTGACGACCTCAACTACCTGACTGGTATGAAGCCTGTTCGAGTATACGCTGCCGCTCGTAATTCAATTCGTAATAATGAAGTGGAAGATTCCGTTTCAGTGATTGTTGAATATGAGGGTGGAGCAACCGCTACTTTCTTTATAAGTGATGGAACTCCAGGACCTTGGAGTTACGACTTAGCGGCAGAAGAAAATCTCAATTACGGTTTCTGTACTGAGGAAAATTCTTTACGCATCTTTGGTACAGAAGGCTCGTTTGGTTTTCCTCACATGGATCTATATTACTACGATAAGGATCACTACGGCTGGAATGAGCCTTTACTCAAAGAGCATTTTGACTGCGAGATAAATGATCCTATGGAGGCAGAGCTCGATCACTTTATTGACCTTTGTCGCGGTCGTGAAACAGTACCTCGCTGCTCAGGAGAAGATGCCCTCGACACGCTGCGCGTTATTAAGGGCATCCAAAAATCAGCAGAAATAAAGCAGGCGGTAGATTTGTAAGGTATAGTTAGGCAGTACCGTATGAGGTATTACTAAGTTCCGAGGCAATGGCATCTTCGTCTTTCCGGACGTGGATGCCATTTACCTTTATAAAGACACGAAAGAGATGGCTATGAGAGTTGAAGACCTGCGTTATTTTGAGCACCTATCTAAGGTTTTAAACTTCACTCGTGCTTCAAAAGACTTACATATTTCTCAGCCGACTTTATCGCTTGCAGTCAAGCGTCTCGAAGATGAATGGGGAGTTCAGCTACTGGAGCGTAATCGTGCAACGGTAGAACTGACCGATATTGGTCACGATATAGTGGAGTGCATTTCGAACGCTTTGTATGATTTGGATCGCGCGCAAACATTGGCGGAAGAGTCTCTGGGGACCGAAAACGCGGTTATCAACTTGGGTACTATACATGCGATGCAGGGAAAATTTTGGTCACAGGCCTTGTTCGACTTCAGAGCTTAAAGCTCTTTCGATCCGCAGATTACAGTGACGCAAGCGTATTCGCGTGAGCTTCTTCGTCGGTTAAGGGCTGGTCAGCTTGATGTCGTTATTTGTAGTCGAGTAGGAGACATGAAGGGTTTGCAGTATAGCCTCTGTTGGTCTCAGTCGCTGGTGTTGGGGGTTAATCGGAAACATCCTCTCGCTCAACGAAAAAATGTCTCTTTGGGAGAGCTAAAGGGGATGGAGTTGCTTTCTTATAATCCAAACTCTCCTGTTACTGAAGGACTGAAGAGTTTGGCAGAAAGCTATGACCTAGATGTTCATTATGCCTATGATGATGAGATAACGCTTTCATCTATTGTGGCTGCCGATCCTTCTCACGTGGCACTGTTTTGCTATTCGTTTTTGATTAGCGCGTTTGACGATGTTGTGTGCCTGCCCATTCGCGAAGCTCCTGTCGATTTTCATAAAACGTATGTGGTATGCCGCGATGAAAGCAGGAGGCCTCGAGCCGTTCAGGAATTCATTGATTTTATGAGTTCATATCGATTTCCTTTGTTGCTTGATTACGCAAAAGGAAAAACGGGGCAGTAATCTGCCGAAACAAAAGCTTCTTTTTCCTGAAACACAGGCTTTTCGCGTAAGAAAACAGCTTGAAACATAGGCCCATTACGGTAAATACCGTAAAAGAGATTCAAGGGTTATAGGGAACTGAGCCAGAGTTATGGCACAATAAAGTATTGGATCTCGTATGTAAGGCCGCTATGTGTGGCATGAACCTATAAGGAGAAGAAATGGCCCACGTTCAGGAAATTTATGGATCGATGGTCTTTAACGAGCACGTTATGAAGGAACGTCTTCCCAAGGAAACGTACAAGAGTCTCGTTAAAACCGTGCGCGAGGGCAAGCCGCTCGATATTGAGGTTGCAAATGTTGTTGCTCACGCTATGAAGGAGTGGGCAATTGAGCGAGGCGCGACGCACTACACTCACTGGTTCCAGCCTTTGACAGGCATTACGTCCGAAAAGCATGATAGCTTCTTAGATCCCGTAGGGGACGGCACTGCTATCATGACTTTTTCCGGTAAAGAGCTGGTACAGGGCGAGCCTGATGCCTCCAGCTTCCCCTCAGGTGGTTTGCGTGCAACGTTTGAAGCTCGTGGTTACACTACGTGGGATCCTACTTCGTTTGCATTCATTAAAGACGAAGTTCTTTGTATCCCTACGGCATTTTGTTCATACACAGGTGAAGCGCTCGACAAGAAGACTCCCTTACTTCGCTCTATGAACGCAGTTGATAAACAAGCACAGCGTGTGTTGAAGTATTTTGGCGAAGATGGTCATCGTGTTGTTTCGACTGTGGGTGCTGAACAGGAATATTTCTTAATTTCCGAAAAAGATTATGTAAAGCGTCAGGACCTGATCATGACGGGTCGTACCTTATTTGGTGCACCTCCTTCAAAGGGTCAGGAACTTGAAGAGCATTACTTTGGTGCTATTCGTCCTACCGTAAATAACTTCATGAAAGAAGTAGACGACGATCTGTGGGCTTTGGGTGTTTCGGCAAAAACCAAGCATAACGAAGTAGCTCCTGCTCAGCATGAATTGGCTCCGCTTTTTACGAATTCAAATCGTGCTATTGACGAGAATCTGCTTACCATGGAGAAAATGCGTCTTGATGCTTCTCATCATGGCTTGGTGTGCTTGACGCACGAGAAGCCTTTTGAAGGCATTAATGGTTCCGGTAAGCACAACAACTGGTCGCTTTCGTATGGCAAGGTTAACCTGCTTGATCCAGGCGACGATCCAATGGATAACTTGCGTTTCTTGGTTTTCCTTACCTGTGTTGTTGAAGCGGTTGATGAATATCAGGAGCTTTTGCGCATGTCGGTTGCTTCTGCGGGTAACGACCATCGTCTTGGTGCAAATGAAGCGCCTCCCGCTATCATCTCCATGTTCTTAGGTGATGAGCTGGGTGCTATTGTTGATGCTCTTATCTCTGGCGAAGAATATCATTCTGCTGAAGCAGTAGCAATGGATTTGGGTGTTGCGGTATTGCCTAAGTTCTTGAAGGATAATACCGACCGCAATCGTACCAGCCCCTTCGCTTTTACGGGCAATAAGTTCGAATTCCGCATGCCAGGCTCTGATGTTAATTTGGCAGACTGCAACATGATTCTGAATACGGCTATGGCAAAGGGCTTGAAGGACTTTGCTGATGCTATGGGCGATGTTGAAGGTGCTGAATTTGAAAAGAAGGCTATCAAGTACATTAAAAAGACCTTAACCGACCATCAGCGCATTATCTTCAACGGCAATGGTTATTCTGAGGAATGGGAAAAAGAAGCAGAACGTCGTGGTTTGGCGAATAATCGCAACACGGCAGAAGCACTTCCTTGCTATGTTTCTCAGAAGTCGCTTGACTTGTTTGCGGAATTTGACGTTTTGACCGAAGCGGAAGTTCGCAGCCGTTATGAAGTCAAGCTTGAAAAGTACAACAAACTGCTCAATATTGAAGCACGCGTTATGATTCGTATGGCACGTCGTACCTATCTTCCTGCTATCAGCGATTACATGGCGGAATTAGCAAGCAACATCACGACGGTAAAAGCTGCGCTTTCTGGTGCTGATATGACCGAACATGAGAAGCTTCTCAATATTATTTTGTCAGGTTTCAATCGTGCGGCAGATTGTGTGCGTACTTTGGTTAAGCTTCATGATGCAACGGAGGCTATCGAAGATCCACAAGAGCAGGCAAACGCGTATGCGGAAAAGGTCATTCCTGCAATGGAGACTTTGCGTAAAGAAATCGACGATCTGGAATGCATCGTTGAGCGCGATTTCTGGCCAGTTCCAACTTATAATGACATGCTGTTCTATGCTTAAAGAACAGGAGATAGTGCTTTAAAGTAAATAGTGTTCCAATGATGAGTAGGGGCGCGACTCTTGAAGAGTATTGATAGTACGGTGGTTTTGCCACCGTACTATTTTTTTGGCTTCAGCTTGGTGAGGACGCGAAGCGCCCGAAACAATAAACCATCCGCTGTGCGGGTGGTGCTGGTTTTATTGCGACAGTAGATGCCCGCATGAACTGTTTTGGGTAATTTGCGTAACGATGCGGTAATAGTTTTGTTGAATTCGCATTTCCTTCAAAGCTCTTTGGTTAAATTGCTATCGTGAAATAATTCCGTAGCTATACGGCGACCAAATAGGAAACTTTTATTATTGTGAAAAAAGGCCTATGTCAATGTTGGCCACAGGAGGGGAATAATTATGGAGCGGGAACAAATGACCGCCGAACAAAAACAGCAAATCGTAGAGCATTTTCAGCTTTTTGAAAAAGCAAGCAAATCACTTTTTAAGAAATATGATGCGGCGATCAAGGAAATGAAGACGCGTTTCGAGATTCTTGACGCTGACCTTGAATATCGTTTTAATCGAAACCCAATTCATCATATGGAATCTCGCCTGAAGACACCTAAGAGTGTGTTCGAAAAACTGCAGCGTTATGAAGTACCAATCACGTTGCAATCGGTAGAGGAACATATCTTAGACGTTGCAGGTATGCGCGTTATTGTTTCTTACATTGACGATGTATATGCCATGGTCAAAGTGCTTTCGATGCAGGATGACCTGAAGATCGTCAAGGTGAAAGACTACATTAAAAACCCAAAGCCAAACGGGTATCGCAGCTTGCATGTTATCGTCAAAGTGCCCGTATACTTCTTGGATCGCAAACAGTATGTGCCTGTAGAAATTCAATTCCGCACCGTCGCGATGGATTTCTGGGCTTCGCTTGAGCATACCCTTAAATACAAGCAGGATGTCCAGCTTGAAGGTATTGATATGTTTGACGAGCTTAAAAACTGTTCTGAGATTATTGAAGACGTGGAACGACGCATGCAAATTCTTATGCATGCAGTTCAGACTACCGATGTCGAAGAAGCGGCGCGCAAGCGAAGAGAACAACTCGAAGAACAGGAAGCTCGCGTGGCAAAAGCTCAACCTTCTTTCCAGGTGGTTGAAGCTAGTCGTTAAAAATCGGGCGCTTGCTAATAACCGAGCGCTTACCGAAAACTGAATCGCTCGCTAATAATCGAACGCTTGCTGAAAACCGGAGCGCTGCCAAATTGGCAACAGAATCGTTTTGTGCGCAAAAGCAGCTTTTGCTTGAAGTGACTTTTACGGGCGAAATTTTAGTAACCATTTACGGAGCAGAGAACCCCGTAAATATTGCAAATATGTTTCTTCCGTTTTTTACTCCACTTAGTTGGAGTAGAATACGATTCTTGAAAAGCTATAACTAGCCAAAGGACCAAGGACGAAAGGACGCATCATGGCTGACGTGGAAGCTGTGGACTACATCTGGAAAAACGGTGAAGCTATTCCGTGGGAACAGGCAACGACTCATGTGTTGACCCATGCTTTGCATTATGGGTCTGCGGTATTTGAGGGTATTCGTTGTTACCACAATACCGATACGGATGAGGCAGTAATCTTCCGTCTTCGTGACCATATGGAACGCCTGCATCGCAGCGCAAAAATTGCCATGATGGAAATACCTTACAGCGTTGATGAGCTGTGCGAAGCTACGGTAGAAATTATCAAGAAGAACAATATCAAGTCTTGCTATATTCGTCCTTTGGCGTATTACGGATATGGCCAGATGGGTGTTGATCCTACGGGCGCTCCTGTAGATGTAATTATTGCAGTTTGGCCTTGGGATGCTTATTTGGGTGAAGAAGCACTCCAAAATGGCATCAAGGTAGGCGTTTCTTCTTGGCGCCAGCGTTCTTTCAATGCTATTCCTCCTGCAGTTAAGTCTTCTGCTTCCTACATGAATTCAATTTTGGCAAAGAAGGAAGCAACGCTTCACGGATACGCAGAAGCAATTATGCTTAACGAAGAGGGCCGTGTCTGTGAGGGCACGGGCGAAAACATTTTCGTTGTTCGCAATGGTATTCTTTCCACCCCTCCACTGTCTGATGGTCTGCTTGAAGGTATTACGCGCGACACCATTTTGACTCTTGCAACCGATATGGACATTCCTGCAATTGAAGAGTCTCTCACTCGCTCCGATCTTTATATTGCTGACGAGGCTTTCATGACGGGCTCTGCCGCAGAACTTACTCCTATCAATAGCATCGACGATCGTGTAATTGGTAAGCGCGGTCCAATCACTGAGCAGCTTCAGAAGCGCTACTTTGACGTTGCATACGGCAAAGTTCCTGAGTATGAAGATTGGATTACTCGTTTCTAAAAGAAAGAATCTGTCTTCGCGCAGAGGGCTCAAGGCAGTTAATTCAAGAGCCTCGATAGCAGTCGGGGCTCTTTTTGTATCTGAAAAGAGAAAGCTATGGCAACTAAAGTTTTTGCGTACGATACCACCTTACGCGACGGAGAACAGAGCGAAGGTATTACGTTATCTTTGGAAGACAAGCTGCGTATTGTTGCATGCTTAGATGACTTTGGGGTTGATTACATTGAGGGGGGTTACCCCGCCTCGAATCCTAAAGATATCGCCTTCTTTAAAGAAGTTGCCAAAATGGATCTCAAGCATGCCCGTATTGCTGCGTTTGGATCTACCTGTAAAAAAGGTGTAGCCGCTGAAGAAGATTCCGGTCTTCAGGATTTGCTTTCTTCAGGCGCTTCAGTGGTTACTATTGTGGGTAAAAGCTGGGATGCGCAGGTAGAACGGGCGCTTATGACTACGCTTGAAGAAAATCTTCGCATGGTTTCTGAGTCTATCGCATACCTTAAAAGCCAAGGTGTTGAAGTAATTTTTGATGCGGAACATTTTTATGATGGCTACAAGGCAAACCCCGAATATTCTCTGAAGGTTATCGAGGCTGCGGTGCTAGCTGGTGCTGATTCTATTGATTTATGCGAGACTAACGGCGGAGCTTTGCCTTTTGAGGTGGAAGAGATAACACGCGCCGTAACCAGTCGTTTTCCCAATCAGCGTTTTGGTGTGCATTGCCACAATGATTCTGGTTGTGCAGTTGCGAATTCGCTGGCTGCGGTAAAGGCGGGCTGTACCCAAGTTCAAGGAACAGTAAATGGCTATGGGGAGCGTGTAGGTAATTGCGATATTCTGTGCGCAATAGCCGACCTAGAGCTAAAGATGGATTGCACGGTGGTGGGGGAAGAAAATTTAAGGCAACTCACCAGTGTTGCGCGCTCAATTGCGGAGATGTGCAACATGATTCACTCTATGCATCATCCCTACACTGGCTCATCGGCGTTTGCTCATAAAGGTGGATTGCATGCCAGCGCTATTGCGCGTTTTCCGGAAGCGTATGAACACACAAAGCCGGAAAAGGTTGGTAATACTACCCGCGTTTTGGTAAGCGAGCTTGCTGGTAAAGCTTCTTTGGTGGCGAAGGCGAAATCACTCGGGTTTGATCTGAGTGGTAACGGTGCCCTAACACAGCAAATCTTAGACGATATTAAAGAACGCGAAAATCAAGGTTTTTCTTACGAAATTGCTGATGGATCGTTGGCGGTGTTGCTTCACATGCATCTGGGGACCTTTGAACCCCATTTCACTTTGGAAAGCTTCCGCGTTATCGTGGACGACAAAGAAGATACCAATGCGTGGGCGAAGGATGCAACGAGTGAAGCGACTATTAAAGTCCATATTGGCGATAGGCGTTTTGTTGCAACCGGGGAAGGAATCGGCCCTGTTGGCGCATTGGACAATGCTTTGCGTCTGGCACTGGCGGATGTGTATCCTGAGGTGGAGCATATTGAGCTGGTGGACTTCAAGGTTCGAATTCTGGATGAAAATGTGGGTACGGGTGCCACAACTCGAGTCATGATTACTACATCAAACGGAAAAGAAACCTGGGGAACTATTGGTGTTTCAGAGAACATCATTGAAGCTTCTTGGAATGCTTTGGTCGATTCGTTTGAATATGGTCTTGTGAAATGCGGTCGATAATAAGGAAGAGAGCAGTCTGCAAGGTGGGCTGCGTCTCTTTAAAACTACTGCAAGTACATACGATAGATGTGAAATAAAGCGAGGGGATTATGGCTGAATTGCGTACCCGTGAAGTTGAAGACTTGCTAACCGTATTTGCGGGCCTGACGAATCCTGATGATATTTTTGCGTTACTGGAAGATTTGTTTACGGTGCGCGAAATTAAAGACACCTCACAAAGGCTCGATGTAGCGCGCATGTTGAAGGAAGGGCGCTCTTACGCAGTAATTGAGCAGACAACAGGCGCTTCTGCCACCACTATCGCACGCGTATCGAAAGCGCTCAACTATGGAGCGGGTGGCTATAAACGTGCGTTTGAAGTTTTAGAGGAGCAGGAATCCAAGTAGGATGGGCCGTTGGACGGAAAAGCCGCTAGACGGGAAAGTCTCGGAATCGCAGGAATTGACGCAACGTAGAGTAAGTGACTATGGCGAAATCTGAAAAGAAATCAAAAGGCTTAAAGCTAATCGGCGTTCTTTTGGCTCTTGCGCTGCTCTTAACTCTTGTCCTCAGTGCAACAGGAGGCTGTTCGTCATCCTCAAGATCAGAAGAGTATTCTTTGGCAACAAAGGGCAAGCTTACCGTTGCGGCATCTCTCGACTATTCACCTTTTGAGTATCTTGAAGGAGATACCCCTACCGGTTATAGCATTGCGGTTATACAGGAAGTAGCAAATCGGCTTGGGTTGGAATGTGAAATTAAAGAGGTACCCTCCAACAATATTATTGCAACCATTGCTTCGGGAACACAATGTGATGTGGGTGTAGCTCTGCTTGCCATTACCGATCAGCGTAGAGAGCAGGTCGACTTTTCAACGCCTTATTATTATGTTGATCAGGCAATTGTTACCCGAGGGACAACCTTTGAAACCGTAGAAGAGCTGGCGGATCTACCTGTGGTGGCTCTGACAAATTCCTCAAGTTTTGACTACGCAACCAATTCAGTATCAAGCAAAGTGGTTTCTCGAACTTCGATACAGGATTGTTTTGATCTTTTACAGACAGGTGCGGTCCAGGCGGTGGTGACAGAATATCCCGTAGCAAAAGCGCTTACTACTTCTTATTCCAATTGCGAAATACTAGAACGGATAACTACGAGCGAGGGATATGGCATCGCGGTTAACAAGAGTAACCAGTCATTAACCGAGGCGATTAATGAAGCCCTTGTTTCAATGGAAGAAGACGGAACTCTCGATAACCTCCAGCAACAATACCTCTAAGGTGCTTCGCGGATGGCCTCTTAACTACGTAATATCGGCACTTGGCTAGTTCATGTCGTTTACAAATGCCGTAACTACTGTCTTCTGACTTGACTTCGCTTATTTAGTCTTTCTTTTACGCAAGAAGAGTAGCGAAAAATGATTCGATGATTGCGAAAGCTATCCCCCTATTAATGTTCGAACACTTAGGGCTACTCTTTTAGTGCGCTAAAGAATGACTACGCTCCGAACAAGTCAGAAGACAGCAGTTACGCTATTGGGTATGGAGTGCAATGGTTTACGACCGCATAACGCTTGCGGGTTTTTTCTTGAGTAAAGCAATGTTCACGCGGTAGGCTTGAGCTGAAAACAAAAAGAAAGGAAGCATATGGAACGCAAAGTTGCATGGGAATCATATTCTGAAGATCAGCTTGAAGAACTAGAGGCGCTCAGCAAACGATATATAGATTTTATTTCTGAAAACAAAACCGAACGTCGTTGCTTTAGTGCTTCGGTTGCTCAGGTGCAAGCAGCGGGCTATATCTCGCTTGAAGAGGCGATAGCAAAAGGCCAACCACTCAAACCAGGTGATAAGGTATGGAGCGGAATCCATGGCAAGACGCTTATACTTGTTCATATCGGTCAAAATCCCCTCGAACAGGGTCTTAATATCTTAGGAGCTCACATCGATAGTCCTCGATTGGATTTGAAGCAAAATCCTGTTTACGAAAGTGATGGATTTGCTTATTTGGATACGCATTATTATGGCGGTATTAAGCACTATCAGTGGGTTACTTTGCCTCTCGCCTTATATGGGGTGGTCGCTAAGACCGATGGCACTGTGGTTGATATTGCTATTGGGGACGATCCCGACGATCCTGTATTTTGCGTAACCGATCTTCTTCCTCATCTGGGAAGTCAGCAGATGGCGAAGAAGGGCAGCGAAATCGTTGAGGGGGAGAGCCTTGATATTCTCATGGGTAATCGTCCTTTAGTCCTGAAAAATGACAAAACTGAAGGATCGAACAATAACGAAGCACTTGCTGTCGAACAAAAATCGGTACAGGCTTCCGATATTGCTAAAACCGACGGCGCCCACGAAAAGGGTGATGAGGGCAGCCAGAAGCCCAAGGAAGGAGTTAAGGCCTTCGCTTTGGCTTTACTTGAAGAGAAATATGGCATCACCGAAGAGGATTTTATTTCTGCTGAAATTGAAGTGGTGCCCGCAGGACGCGCGCGCGATCTTGGTTTTGATCGCAGTATGGTGCTGGGCTATGGTCAGGATGATCGTGTGTGCGCATACACTTCTCTCGAAGCTCAGCTTGCACTCGATTCAGCTCCGAAGACTACCGCAGTTACCGTTTTGGTTGACAAGGAAGAAATTGGTAGTGTGGGAGCAACTGGAATGGGATCGTTGTTCTTCGAGAATACCATTGCGGAAATATTAGGACTTATGGGCGCAGAGGGCGAATTACCTCTTCGTCGCTGCTTGGCTTCGTCGCGCATGCTATCTTCGGATGTTTCGGCGGCATACGATCCTGCATATGCAAGTGTTTTTGAATCCAAGAATTCTGCCTTTGCGGGTAAAGGTATTGTTTTCAATAAGTATACGGGCGCTCGAGGTAAAAGTGGTTCCAACGACGCACGCGCTGAATACGTAGCTTATGTTCGTCGTGTTATGGACGACGCGGGTGTTTCGTACCAAACAGCTGAGCTTGGCAAAGTAGATGCGGGTGGCGGTGGCACCATTGCCTACATCCCTGCGAAATATGGCATGGACGTTATTGATTCAGGCGTTGCGGTGCTTTCGATGCATTCTCCTTGGGAGGCAACTTCAAAAGCAGATATCTATGAAGCATATCGCGCCTACCGAGCATTTCTTGAAGCGTAGTATCAATGCCGACCGTAGGGTCGGCATTGTGTTTGAGAAAACAATCGGTCTTGAGTTAAAGAAAGCGGTCGGCTTAAAGAAAAAAATATAAATAAAGTCATGTCATACGCCGCGTGCGTGACTATAATGGTGAAAACTTATCCTTATAGAGGGATATTATTAGTTCGTCGGCAGAAATCAGAACACATAGAAGAACTCAGGCAAGGGGTGCTCAATGGCTTACTATTTCGAAGAACCATCTCGTACATTTAACGAATATCTCCTCGTTCCGGGATATTCTTCATCAGAATGTATTCCTGAAGCGGTGGATCTCAGTACTCCTTTGGTGCGTTTTCGCAAGGGTGAAGAAGAATGTCCACTCAAACTTTCCATTCCTATGGTTTCTGCAATTATGCAGGCAGTTTCCGATGATGGCATGGCAGTTGCTCTTGCGCAGCAAGGTGGCATCTCTTTTATTTACGGTTCTCAAACTATTGAGTCTCAGGCTGCAATGGTTGGGCGCGTAAAGGATCACAAGGCGGGCTTTGTTCGCAGCGATTCCAATTTAACGCCAACGGCAACTTTGCGTGATGTGGTTGCTTTAAAGGAAAAGAATGGCCATACCACTATGCCTGTTACTGAAGGCGGCCATCCTCAGGGAAAGCTTCTCGGCATTGTAACGGGTCGTGATTATCGTCTTTCTCGTATGGGGCTGGATACGCCTGTTTCTGAATTTATGACGCCTCGCGAAAAACTTATCGTTGCCTCTGCTGATACCAGCTTAAAAGAAGCAAATGACATCATCTGGGACAACAAACTTAATTCCTTGCCAATTGTGGACGATGACGACAATTTGATGTACATGGTTTTCCGTAAGGACTACGAGCAGCATAAGTCTAATCCTCACGAACTACTTGACTCTCATAAGCGCTATTTAGTGGGCGCTGGTATCAATACGCGCGATTATGCTGATCGCGTTCCTGCCCTTATCGAGGCGGGTGCCGATGTTTTATGTATCGACTCTTCGGAAGGTTATTCCGAATGGCAGCTGCGCACCATTAAATGGATTCGTGACCATTATGGCAATTCAGTTAAGGTGGGCGCAGGAAACGTTGTAGATACAGAAGGCTTCCGCTTCTTGGCAGAAGCTGGTGCAGACTTTATCAAGGTCGGTATTGGCGGCGGTTCCATTTGTATCACTCGTGAGCAGAAGGGCATTGGCCGCGGTCAAGCAACTGCGCTGATCGAAGTTGCAAAAGCACGTGATGAATACTTCAAAGAAACAGGCATTTATGTTCCTGTTTGCTCTGATGGTGGCATCGTTTATGACCATCATATGACGCTCGCTCTTGCAATGGGTGCAGACTTTCTGATGTTGGGTCGCTACTTTGCTCGTTTTGACGAAAGCCCTACCAATCGCGTAACGGTGAATGGTAGCTACATGAAAGAATACTGGGGCGAAGGTTCTGCCCGTGCACGTAACTGGCAACGTTATGACTTGGGTGGTTCGAAGAAGGGCCTCACTTTTGAAGAGGGCGTAGATTCTTATGTACCTTACGCTGGCGCCCTGAAGGACAATGTGGATATGACCTTGTCGAAGATTAAATCCACCATGTGCAATTGCGGTTCTTTGACTATTCCAGAATTGCAAGAGAAGGCAAAGCTTACGGTGGTCAGCTCCACCTCTATCGTCGAGGGCGGTGCGCACGACGTTCTGCTGAAGGACAAAACCCCTTATGTGGGTAATACCATTCGTGGTTAAAAACAAAAGAAGTTTGTAAAGACCTTAAGGTTTAATCAAGAAATTTCTTCTGAAGAAATTTCTAAACAAGAAAAATGCAAAGGGGAGTTCTCTCTGCGCCTTGAATCTCACGATCTAATCGACTGAGCATTTTGTCTAGATCGGTTTTGGGAAAAGGCGTCAAGGGACTCCCTTTATTGTTGTGGCGGTTCTTCGTTATTGGTTGGTGTGCGGCGGGAAAAGTAGGGCTAAAAAGAGGTATCACCAAGGACCTCCTTGGGTCCTCTTCACAAAATCTCCCCGAAATTGAAGGGGGTAAAGGTAGCCAAAATATATCAATGAACTGGGTTTATAGAGAAACGTAACATTTAAAGAGGGGGATGAGGTTGGGCGGAATTATGAGGAAAAGCCATTCTACGTTACACTTTTAGACATGTTTACGCGAACAAAAAAAGCGCTCTGCGCCACATTCATGAGCCTTCTGTTGGCTTTTTCGATGCTTCTTCCTTATGTGGGAGGAACTCAAAAGGCCTATGCAGATGAGCTTTCCGATGCCCAGGCAACGCTTGATGCTGCTTCTGCTGAGCTGGAGGCAATTTCTGCAGAATACAACGATCTACAAACGCAAATTAACAACCTTGATGCAGAAATTGCAACTACAACTCAAAAGGTGCAAGAGGCTCAGCAAGCTATGCTTGAGGGTCAGGAACTATTAGGAGACGCTGTTCTTGCTGAATACAAAAGCGACGGTGGTCTCTCTTTGGTCAATATCGTTTTGACCTCCGAAACTATTTCGGACTTTGTCACCAACATGACATACTATTCGGCAGTTCAGGAAGATCAGGCTGAAAAAATTGCTGAACAGCGTCAGCTCAACGAAACTTTCAACGAGGCGCTCGATGACCTCAACGAGCAACGCGATAATCAACAGACAGTTTTAGATCAGGCTGAAGCGAAGAAGGCTGAAGCCGAAAAAGTTGTTTCAGATGCTTCTGCAAAAGTTTCGTCGATAAAAGAATCGCAAGCTGAATTGGCAAAACTTCAGGCTCAGGCTGACCAGATGGGCAACAATGAATCTTCGAATAGCGGTCAGCAAGAAAGTTCAGACTGGAACACTAATAACGAGCGCCCCGCTACGGGAGGGGGTTCTTCTGATAGTGGCAGTTCAAGCGGAGGTTCTGGCGATAGCGGGTCTGCGGACACTTCAAAAGGATGGACGAGCGGTCTTGCTTCTGCCTATGGTGGATCTTCTGATCCTTATACTCCAAACCCTGGAACTACTGCTACTGGCGCCGTTTGTGACGATAATTCAATGGGTGTTGCGATTCCGCTAAGTTGGCCAAACCGTTCTTCTTATTACGGTCGTGCAGTCGAGATCAAATACGGCGGCAAAACAGTTGTTGCCACAATTAACGACTGCGGCGGTCTATCAGGAGGAGCACGTCATCTCGATTTGCAGCCAGGCGTTTTTAAAGCGTTTGGTTTTAGCACCTGTCAAGCATGGGGAGTAAGAACGGTTTCCTACCGTATTCTGTAGTCGTTTTTCTGGACTATTTCCCCACTTGTAATAATTCGGTCTTATAATGAAGGACGCTTTGTTTTGCGCGATGCGAAATCAATTCGTATCAAGCGAATAAAGCGTCCTTGAAGTTTATAGTTGGCAGTCTTACTAACAAGAAAAAGGATTGACCTATGAAAGAGTACAACCCGCATGAAATAGAGCCCCATTGGCAGAAGGTCTGGGCAGATACGGGCGCATATACCGCTCGCGAAGACGAGTCGAAGCCAAAGCGCTATGTGCTTGAGATGTTCCCTTATCCTTCGGGTGATATTCACATGGGCCATGTTCGTAACTATACGCTTGGCGACGTTACGGCACGTTATTACACCATGCGTGGATATGATGTACTTCATCCTATGGGTTGGGATGCTTTTGGATTGCCTGCCGAAAATGCGGCAATCAAACACAATAGCCACCCTGCTACTTGGACTTATGCCAACATCGAAACGCAAAAAGCAAGCTTTAAGCGCATGGGCTTTTCTTACGACTGGGATCGCACGGTAGTAGCATGCGACCCTGAGTATTATCGCTGGGGTCAGTGGATTTTCCTCCAGTTCTGGAAGCGCGGATTGGTTGAACGCCGCAACTCTCCTGTGAATTGGTGCCCAAACTGTATGACTGTTTTGGCAAACGAGCAGGTAACCGAAGGCGAGTGCTGGCGTTGTCATGGCGCGGTTGAAAAACGCGATCTTACCCAGTGGTACTTCAAAATTACCGACTACGCGCAAGAGCTGCTAGATGATCTTGATCAGCTTAAAGGCTGGCCAGAGCCGGTAAAGCAAATGCAGGCTAACTGGATCGGTCGTTCAGAAGGCGCTGAAGTTGATTTCTTGTTGTGTGATAAAGAGGGTAATGCCCCCGAGCATCCCAGCGAGGACGACACCATTACCGTGTTTACTACGCGCCCAGATACGTTGTTTGGTTGCAGCTTTTTCTTGTTAGCTCCCGAATCTCCTTTAGTGGAAAAACTGGTTGAAGGTAGCGAATACGAAGCAGAAGTTAAGGCGCTTGTTGAGGCAGCCTCAAAAGTGAGCGCTGTTGAGCGTGCTCAAGGGGATCGTGAAAAGCATGGTGCTTTTACGGGTCGCTATGTGATTAATCCTGTCAACGGTGACAAGGTGCCCGTTTGGGTTGCTGATTATATTGTTGCTGATTATGGTACGGGTGCGGTTATGGCAGTTCCTTGTGGCGACCAACGCGACTTCGAATTTGCACGCAAGTATGATCTTCCTATTATTCCAATTATTTTGGGCGAAGATGACCCGCTGTTTGATCAGCTCAACGGTGTACAAGAGCGCCGCGTTACCACGGTAGATTGGGAAAAATCCTACGAGGCAGAAGGCGTTTTAGTCCAGTCTGGCAAATATACTGGCATGGTGGGTGGTAAGCATTCTCCTGCAGTAGATGCCATCATTGGAGATTTGGAAGCAGAGGGTAAAGGAAAGAAATCTGTTCAGTTCCGTTTGCGCGATTGGCTTATTTCGCGTCAGCGCTACTGGGGCAATCCTATTCCTGCTATTTATTGTGATAAGTGCGGCTTGGTACCTGTTCCCGAAGAGGATCTGCCGGTTATGCTGCCTAAAGATATCGATTTAGCGGCAGGCGAAACGCTGGCAACGCATGAAGAGTTTTCCCAGTGCACCTGTCCAAAATGTGGCGGACCCGCTCGTCGCGAGACTGACACCATGGATACGTTTACCTGCTCAAGCTGGTATTATTTGCGCTATACCGATCCTCACAACGACAAGCAGCCTTTCGATCCTGCACGTGCAAATCGTTGGATGCCCGTTGATCAGTATATCGGCGGCATTGAGCATGCAATCTTGCATCTGCTGTATTCGCGTTTCTTTACGAAGGTTCTGCGCGATATGGGCATGCTTGATTTCGATGAGCCATTCTCGAATCTTTTGTGCCAAGGCATGGTGCTTGATGAGCATGGCGATGTTATGTCGAAATCCAAAGGCAATGTTATTTCCCCTGAGGAAATGATTGACGGCTATGGTGCCGATGCAGTTCGTGCCTATATTTTGTTCATGGCTCCACCAGATAAAGAACTCCAGTGGAACGAAGATGGCCTTGCTGGTATGTATAAATTCCTTAATCGTGCTTGGCGAATTGTTGCTGATTTGGTGGGAGATGCAGGAGAAAAGACTCTCTTCCAGGAAGGTGCAACGAAGGAGAAAGCACAAGAGGCAAAAGATGTTTTGCTGCGCGAACGCCATCGTGTAGTAGGCAAAGTTATCGAGGACTTTGGACGCAACAACTTCAATACAGCAATTGCCGCAATCATGGAGTTGGCCAATGCGGCAAGTGACTATTTGCATAAGACTTCTCCTGAAGTGCGTGCAACTGATGAAGCATTGCGTTCGTTTGATATCGAGATCGCTGAAGTTTTGGTTAAGCTTTTAGCTCCTATTACCCCTCATTGGGCAGAAGAATTATGGCAAACAGAACTCGGTCATAGCGATTCGGTCCATCATCAAGCTTGGCCGGATTTTGATCCCGAAGCAGCGAAAGCTGACGAGGTTGAGTTGGCGGTTCAGATAAACGGCAAAGTTAAGGCAAGGATTATGGTTGCCACCGATGCTGACGAGGAGTCTATTCGTCAGGCAGCACTCGAGGCAGCAGCTAGTGCAACCGAAGGAAAAGATATCAAGAAAGTCATTGTTATTCCTGGCCGCTTGGTTAATATCGTCGCAAAGTAAATTCTTGTGGACTAACAAGGTATAAAACTTTGATGTGACGCCGCATATTGCGGCGTCACATATTATGGCACCATACAAGGTAGCGTCGCATCTTTCGATAATGCATGTGTCGGTGTCGTATCTTGTGGATGTCGTGCGAAGGAATAATGGAGCTTTTCTTCCTCTAAACGAATTGACTTTGAGCAAAATATAATACTTACGCTCATAAGTTGCATTACTAGATGCGTTGTACTGTTCAGCGAGTTGCATTACTAGATGTAGTGCGTTGTTCTCAATGAGTTGCATTGCCAAATACGCCCCATCTGGGGCGTATTTATTTGAGCTTCATTTGAGTGCGGAAAAGAATGCAGTAAATAAAATTGGAACTATATCTTGCCGAAGCCAACAATACGGCAATCTTGAGAAAGTATGGAGAAAAGTAAAGATTTTCAGGGTAGTAAAAAGCAGTGAGGTCGGTTTAATTTAGGGATGATTGCGCGTAAGGACAGACATAAGAACAGGGGCTGTTTTAGTCGCTTAGTGAGAGCAGTTGTAGGGCTTATGCTTACCGTTGTGATCATTGTTGTAGGAGTTCCTCTTGCAATCAATGCTTTCGTGTGTGCTTCAACGCGTCCTGAATTTTCATCTGTTTCAAGTCCTGATATCCAGCAGAATACCTTCGGGGCAGATGCCATTGTTGTGCTTGGCGCGGGGATTAATTGGGATGGTAGCCCTTCGGCTGTTTTGAAAGATCGCCTCGATACAGCCATCGCACTCTACAACGAAGGGGTAGCCACGAAAATCATTATGAGTGGTGATAATAGTGATGCTTCGTACAATGAAGTAATGGCAATGGCGCTTTACGCTGAAAAGCAAGGCGTGCCTGCTGATGCCGTTTTTTGTGATCACGCGGGCCTTTCTACTTATGACAGCATGTATAGGCTTCGTCATGTTTTTGGAGTGGAACGGTGTGTAGTGGTAACCCAGGAGTACCATCTTTATCAAGCGCTGTATGACGCGCGGTCTTTCGGAATAGATGCGTATGGAGTTCCGGGGGATAAGTCTACCTACGATCATATGGACGATTATGAGAAACGGGAAGTTCTTGCTCGCGTAAAAGATTTTGTTGCCGTTTTGATTAACAATGAACCCGAAACGAAAAGTGAGCCCGTTAACCTTGATGGGTCCGGAACCGTGACGCAGTGGTGGTAAGGTGAACCTCAAAGCAAGAAATGCCAAATTGCCGAAAGATTGAATTGCTTGTCGCTAAAGTGGTGATAAGGAACACTTTGAGGAGTTCATATGCCAAAGATTGTAGTTACTGATACCGATTTTGAAGATAATGCAATTGAAATCGAGATGGCAAAAGAAGCGGGCGTGGAGCTTGCTCTTTACAATGATAGAAGCGCTGAAGCTATCATTCGTCATGCCCAAGATGCTGATGGTGTTGTAACTTCCTATGGTGATTATTCAGCGCGAGTATTTGAAGCACTCCCTCATTTAAAAGTAGTGAGTCGGACCGGTATTGGTTATGACAATATTGATGCGCAAGCCGCAACAAAAAATGGTACGGCAGTTTGTATAGTTCCTGGTTATGGCACTGAAGTGGTGTCTGACCACGCCATAACGCTCGCGCTTGCCTGCTTACGCAGACTAAACGAGTGCGATGCCGACATGCGTGCGGGGGTATGGGATTACACGCGTCGTAGGCCCTTCGGTCAAGTATTTGGCAGGGTTTTTGGCGTTGTAGGCATGGGAGAAATTGGTCGCGCGGTTGCGCGCAAGGCAGCAGGCTTAGGCTTTCGGGTGATCTGCTATTCTCGCTCCTTAGTACCGGGTCGTCGCACGCCCGAAGGATACGAAATTGGTACTTTGGAGGATGTTCTTAAACAGGCTGATGTGGTGTCGTTTCACACAGCGCTTACTTCAGAAACTCATCATCTGTTGAACGCGGATAATATGCGTCTTATGAAACCAGGTGCGGTAGTGGTCAATACTTCGCGTGGCGCTGTCATCGATACTGTTGCTTTGGCTGCGGCTTTGCGTGAGGATAGGCTTTGGGGTGCGGGTATTGATGTGTTCGAAGAAGAGCCGCTCGATTGGAATCATCCCATCATGAAGGCACCTCACACGGTGTTGAGTCCTCATGTTGCCTATTATTCTGAAGAATCGGGCGAAGAATTGCATCGTCGTTCCATGCAAGCAGCTCTTGATGTGGTGTTAGGGCGTACGCCAAAAGACTGTCTGAATCCTGAAGTGCTTGCATCAAAACAGTGTTTTTTGGATCAAAATGGTTCTGATCAAGGCAACTTGGTTCAAAATGCTTCGGTTCAATCTAATTCAGACCATTTGAATACAGATCGGTCAGATTTGAATCAGCCTGATTCAAATAAATCTGGCATAGATCAGGCGGATTCGGATCAACCGACAGAATATTGCTATTCGTGCTGGCGCTAGCGAGGGAAGCGAGAGGGTGGATGCTCGCGAGGGAAGCGAGAGGGCGGTTCTCGCGAGTGAAGTGAGAGGGCGGTCTCACGAGGGAAATAAATAGACTGGTAGACGCAGAAAAAATGAATGGACTAGCGGTTGCCAGAACTTGGACAAAGGTTAGAGCAAAACGTGACTTAGTTAAGGGTGATGAATTCGACCTTCGACACTTTGCCGTACTCAATAGTTAAACGCGCCAAGCTTTTCTTGCTTCCCCCTCGAGGACGTGTAGCGCTTCCGGGATTGATGTAGCGAATGCCATCTAGTACTTGGTTGCGTGGAATATGAGTATGTCCATGGATGACGACTTTTACGTCATCTGCAGGCGTGCCGATATCTTCAGGACGATGCACCATAAAGAATCGAACTCCACCAATACGTGGAGAGGCAGTAAAAGGAACGTCAGAACTTATGCTGGAGTAATCGCAATTACCCTTTACCGCGATAGTTGGCGCAATAGCGTCGAGCTCCATAAGAATAAACTCGCGCTCAACATCTCCAGCGCAAAGAATAACGTCACATGAGGCAAGCTCCTTTGTGGCATTCTTGCTTAGCACACCATGGATATCCGAAATTACTCCGACGATTATCGCAGCCATCTTTTTCCTTTCAAAAGCAGGGTGACGTTTGTCACAGCCTTGAAGAGCCTGATGTCTTTTGGGCTCATTTAGTAATTTGAGCCTGTTTAGTAATCTTCAAGTGTTGAAGCTTGTAAAGTTTTCTTGAGTATAAATCATCTTTTGAAATCTTTTGATTGACCAATAGATAGATGAGCATTAATATATTTAGCTGCTCACAACAAAACGTTTGAGTACTACATATGCGCCGTTAGCTCAGTTGGTAGAGCAGGGGACTTTTAATCCCAAGGTCGCGGGTTCGATTCCCTCACGGCGCACCACCTAAATTCTCAGCCACCGAATGTTTTACGGTGGCTTAATTTTTAAAGGTTTTGATTTCGTGAGGGGATCGAACCGATAAGGTGAAAATCCGTATAGAAAACTATCCAGTGGATAGTTTTTAGGATTTTGCCCCGAAGGTGCTTGCACCGAGGGAGTGAGCGTTCGCGTAAGCGGACGCGGGATTCCCTCACGGCGCACCACCTAAATTTTCGGCCACCGATTTCTTGTCGGTGGTTTTGTTTTGTAGTTAGAATAATTCGCGAGGGAATCGTGAGTATCTCTCAGAATGTGCAGAAATTATTGAACTTGCACAAGAGGGTTAATTTTTGGTAACATACCCATTTGTCGCTCGTCTACTTATTTGCCTGAAGGAGCAATTGTGGCAAAAGAAGATGCAATTGAATTAGAAGGAACAGTTCTCGAAGCTCTCCCAAACGCAATGTTTAGGGTAGAACTTGAAAATGGGCACAAGATATTGGCTTATATCTCTGGAAAGATGCGTATGCACTACATCAAGATTCTTCCCGGAGACAAGGTTCAAGTTGAACTTTCAGTGTATGACTTGGATCGCGGTCGTATTACCTATCGTTATAAATAAGCGACGATTTACCACGTTTCGTGTTTCGAAATGTGGTGATTTTGTGTGCGAACAGAGTTAATTGCGTAATGTTCGCCTATTTGTTGGCTATCGAAATGTT
>OLPD01000069.1_pt1 | contig 99123 bp, 113 predicted proteins | sample 1672111 | NCBI WGS metagenome assembly OLPD01 (sample SAMEA3136646, study PRJEB25190) | human gut metagenome
CAGTCCTGCGCAAGACGAAGGCCACATTAAGTGGCCTTCTTTGCGTGCGGAACTCATTTTGAGGAAGCACCCGCCCTGCCGGGGCTCCCGGGTTCTGTGACGACTCGGCCGTTCGGGTCAGGTTGGCTGGATTGAATTTGGTGAATGAGGGCGCCGTTGGCGCCCTCATTCTTTATATATGTTGGGAACGCCAGGTGGTGGGGGTGGTGCCGGTGTATTGTTTGAAGGCTTGGGCGAAGGCGGCCTGCTGAGGGTAGCCTAGACGCTCTGCCACCTGCGCTATCGTGAGCGCGCTATCGGCCAAAAGGTCCTGTGCTCGCTCCATACGGCGTCTGCGAATGTAGGCGCCCAGGGACTCGCCAGTTTGGGCCTTAAAGGTGGCGCATAGCTTGGAGCGACTTGTGTAGAGCCTCTCGGCCACCTCGTTGATACCCACACGTCTGCCTTTGTCGAGCGCGCGCTCAATCATTGCCGTTGCTTCTTCGGCAATGGTAATGCTGACGCGTGTGTCTGCCGCCTGCCGCGCCTGCTTGTGGGCCGCGCACGAACAGGCGAGCTCCGCGACCATGGTTTCCACGATGCCCTGCATATAGACGTGTCCGCCTGCGGTGCGGGCGCGGTCCTCGTTAATCCGGCGCAGCGTGTGGCAGATGGCAGACGTCGCTTCCTCGTGCCATGGCCCGGCAAACGCCTCAAAGATTCCCGCGAACTCGGTGGGATAGCGGTGCTCCAGTTCGTCAAAATATCCAGGCAAAAAGAGCACCGAGCGCGAGTGATAAAGCTCCCCCGCAAACAGCGGGCTTAATTCCTCGCCACAGCTATCTTGGATAAAGCTGCAAACGGCATTGTTTGGCCACGGTCCATGCAATGGTTTAAGGTTTGCGGGCGTTATGCCAGCCTCGGGCATGCATGTAAGTGTGGGCGCGCTGACCTCGCTCACGCAGGCGTATGGCTCGGGTGTGTATTCGGCCAGGTACATATCGTGCGTCGGGGTGATGAAATGCTCCATGACAATGCAGGTAGGGGAGAGTGGCATGATCCATGCGCGTCCGTGCGCCCGATCGTTTGCCACCTCGCCGGTAAAGACAGCGCCCTTGCCGGAAAGCTCCAAGCCAAACTGCTCAAACTGTGGTGCATAGAGCTCGGTTATGTCGGTCGCCGCCCGATGCATTTTCAAAAGCGTCCCCTTCCTTTGCGGAAACGTCCATGCCTGGCTCGATTGTGTGCCTTGGCTAACATATCAATGATAAGTTGATTAAGGTTAACTCTCAAGCCGTTAGAAAGGAACCTTATGGCAAAGGGATCAAAAAGGGAAGGCGGCGGTATCGGCGAGCTGCTTGCATATGCCGGCGACCGTAAATTCCTAACGTATTTGGGCATGGCTCTCTCAGCGCTCTCACAGCTGCTGAGCTTTGGCCCGTACATCTGCATCTGGTTTGTCGCGCGAGACCTTATCGCTGTGGCGCCTAACTGGAGCGAAGCCACCGATATCGCGATGTATGGCTGGTGGGCCGTGGGGTTTGCGCTGGCAAGCATCGTAACTTATTTCGTGGGACTCATGTGCACGCACCTGTCTGCGTTTCGCTGCGCGTCCAATATCCGCAAGACTACGAGCGAGCACCTGCTTAAGCTGCCGCTCGGCTACTTTGACACGCACGCCACCGGTGAACTGCGCCGTATTGTAGACGGATGCGCCGCCTCCACCGAGACCCTGCTCGCGCACATGCTGCCCGATATCGCAGGCGCCGTCGCCATGGTCGCAGGCCTGCTTGTGCTGCTTTTCGCGCTCGATTGGCGTTTGGGGGCGGCATGCCTTATCTCGGTCGTCGTTTCGTTTGGCGCCATGGCCACCATGATGAGCGGCAAAGGCGCCAAGTTCATGAAGGCCTACATGGGTGCTCTAGTCAAAATGAACAAGACGGGCACCGAATACGTACGCGGCATCCCCGTGGTCAAGGTGTTTCAGCAGACGGTCTACTCCTTTAAGGCTTTCCACGATGCGATCGCCGAATACGCCGACACGGCACAAAGCTATGCGGGTACGTTCTGCCGAGGTCCGCAGGTACTCAACCTTACCGCGCTCAACGGTCTTGTGACATTCCTGTTGCCCGTAGCGTTGCTGTTGGCGCCGGGCGAGACGGACTTCGCGCATTTTATGGCCAACTTCACGTTTTACGCGATATTTTCGGCCGTGGTGCCGACGGCCATGACCAAGCTCATGTTTGTGGGCGAGGCCTCTCAGATGAGTGCCGATTCGCTGGCTCGTATTCGAAGCGTCATGGATTCCAAGCAGCTCTCCGTGCCCGCCCAACCCAAGCACCCTGCCGGTGGCGACGTGCGATTTGAGGACGTGAGTTTTACCTACGAGGGTGCCGAAACACCTGCCGTTAGCCATGTGAGTTTCAGCGTTTCCGCGGGTAGCACTCTCGCCCTGGTGGGTCCCTCGGGTGGCGGCAAGTCAACCTGCGCAAGCCTGATCCCGCGTTTTTGGGATGTCTCCTCGGGTCGAGTGCTCATAGGCGGTGTGGACGTTCGCGATATGGATCCGCACGAGCTTATGGGCCAGGTCGCCTTCGTGTTCCAGACCAACCAGCTGTTCCGGCAAACACTTGCCGATAACGTGCGCGCCTCCAAGCCTACGGCCACTGACGACGAAGTGCGTGCGGCCCTCTCCGCAGCTCAGTGCGACGACATTGTGGCCAAACTCCCACAGGGCATCAATACCATGCTCGGTGCCGGCGGAGCATATCTTTCGGGCGGCGAGGTCCAGCGCGTGGCACTCGCCCGCGCGATCCTTAAAGACGCGCCTATCGTAGTGCTCGACGAGGCCACGGCGTTTGCCGATCCCGAGAACGAGGCGCTCATCCAGCGCGCCTTTAGCAAGCTGGCGGCGGGTCGCACGGTCATTATGATTGCGCACCGACTCTCGACTGTAGTGGGCGCAGGCCAAATCGTGGTGCTCAACCAGGGCAGCGTGCAGGAGTCGGGTACCCATGCCGAGTTGCTGTCCCAAGAGGGTCTGTATGCCAAGATGTGGGCCGAATACGAACAAGCCGCGAGCTGGAAAATCACTGCAGCGACCGCGGATGTCGCCGTCACGAAGGGAGGCGAGGCCTAAATGTTCGCCTCATTCCAAAAGAAGTATTTCCTATCCGATAAAGGCGTCGCCGGCGTAAAACGCGGCATTTTCTGGACCACGCTCACCAATCTCATTACCATGGCCGGCATGGGCTTTTTATTCCTGGTTATGGCCGGCTTTGTCGAGCATCTCGCCAGCGGGGCTGACCTGCCGGATGCCCTGCCGATCGTGGGCGGCCTCCTGGTCTTTTTCGTGCTGCTCTTTGCCTCTAACTGGCAGCAGTATTACTACACCTACTGCATTTTTTACGAGGAGTGCGGCAAGCAGCGTATGGAGATTGCCGAGCGCTTGCGCAAACTGCCGCTGTCGTTTTTTGGTCGTCGTGATCTGGCCGATTTAACCGAGACCATCATGGGTGACGTCCAGGCCATGGAGCACGCCTACAGCCACGTGCTGGGAGAGCTTTGGGGTGCCATCATCGCAAGCGCCATTGTGTTCGTGGCGTCGCTGTTCTTTTGCTGGCAGCTGGCGATCGCGGCGTTTTGGAGCGTTCCCGTGGCCTTTGCCGTGCTATATCTAACACGCGGCCCCATGACTCCGGTGTTCGATCGCGTGCGTGCCGAGAAGGTCAAGGTTACCGAGGCAATTCAAGAGACGCTCGACTGCGTTCGCGAGATCCGCGCCACCAACCAGGAGGCCCATTATCTTGAGGGGCTCAACGCCGTGATCGATGCCGAGGAGCATGAGACCACCAAGGGCGAGCTCGCTAACGGGCTTTTGGTCAACTCCGCCTTTGCCATCCTGCGTCTGGGCATTGCCACCACGCTGGTCACGGGCGCCGCGATGGTCGCCTCCGGGCAGGTCGACTTTTTGGTGATGTTTGCCTTCCTGCTTATGGTGAGCCGTATCTATGCGCCCTTTGACCAGGCATTAATGTTAATGTCCGAGCTGTTTGTCGCCGAGTCGTCTGCCAAGCGCATGCGTTCCATCATGGAAGAGCCTGTGGCGCGGGGCAGCGAGAAATTTGAGCCCGTGGGCCACGATGTGGTGTTCGATCACGTGGCATTTGGCTATGGTGCGGGCGAGGACGGACGCGCCGGCGATAAAGTTCTTACCGATGTGAGCTTTACCGCCAAGGAAGGCGAGGTCACGGCGCTGGTCGGTCCTTCGGGTTCCGGTAAGTCTACGGTGAGCCGCCTGGCCGCACGCTTTTGGGATGCCACTGCGGGCAAGGTTACCGTGGGCGGTGTGGATGTTGCGAGCGTCGATCCCGAGGTGCTCCTGCGCGATTACGCCATTGTGTTCCAAGACGTGCTGCTCTTTGATGACACGGTGATGGGAAACATCCGCCTCGGTCGTCGTGATGCCACCGACGAGGAAGTGCTTGCGGCCGCGCGTGCCGCCAACTGCGACGAGTTCGTGAACCGCATGCCGCAGGGCTATGACACCATGATCGGCGAGAACGGCTCCAAGCTGTCCGGCGGCGAGCGCCAGCGTATCTCCATCGCCCGCGCGCTGCTCAAAGACGCGCCCATCGTGCTGTTGGACGAGGCGACGGCAAGCTTGGATGTGGAGAACGAGACCGTGGTACAGCAGGCACTCTCCCGTCTGCTTACAGGTAAGACGGTTATCGTTATTGCCCACCGTATGCGTACGGTGGAAAATGCCGACAAAATCGTTGTACTCAAGGATGGCGTGGTTGCCGAGCAGGGTGCTCCGACGCAGCTCAAGGCGGCAGGTGGAGAATTCGCCCGCATGGTTGCGCTGCAAAAGGAGGCGGCGGACTGGCAGCTGTAGGACTGTGGCAAAGGGATTGTCCCTAATGTGACAAAGGGACAGTCCCTTTGTCACATTGTGGGGAGGTGGAAATCGAAGGTGAATACTTTTCCGCGAAGTGAACGACCTTATTTGGACCCTCGGAGCATCGACACTTTTAGGAGCTGGTTTCCTGCGGTTTTGCCAAGTTTTTCCCGCGGTTTTGTTGGCGAAAAATGCGGATGTTTCAGGGGTTCGATTTGACTCGTTCACTTCGCGGAAAAGTATTCACCTTTGATTCGCAAGGGCGGGGGCGGATACCCGTGGGGGTGCGGATTTGCATCGTGGTGAGTGAACCACCGAGTACCGGGCGGTCTGGACCGCATGTTTTCAAAAAGTTAGCCATTGTTGACCAAATAGTTATACTAAACTAGTCTCAAAAGCGTGCTCGAGCAAACTAATGAACTCGGGTGCTAAGGCACCATGCCGCGCTTGTGCGGCAAAAGGGAGAAGCAACATGAAGAAGTCGACGTTCAACACTCTGCTTGTCGGTGGCGGTTTTCTGCTTGGCACGGCCGGCATCAAGCTGCTCACCAGCGCTCCGGTAAAGAACGCCTGCGTGCAGGGTATTGCGTGCGGCATGCGCATCAAGAACTGCTACCAGGACATGGTCGAGCAGGCCAAGGCCAATGTCGATGACATGGTTGCCGAGGCTGCCTACATCACTCAGAGCGAGGCCGCCGCGGACAACGCAGCCGAGTAGCGCTCCCAGGCACAAACTATGAGATTCTCGATTATCAGCGAGATCCCCGGCAGGACCCGCCTCCAGTTGGCGGGTCCTGTGCCAGAGAGCGATCTCGATGCGCTTCTTAAGCTCAGCGGCGAAATCGATGGCGTGCACAAGGTGCGCGTTTATGGCCGTATTGGCCAGATGGCGCTCGAATATGACGAGCAGTGTCGTGCGGGCGTGCTCGACGCCTTGGGTGCGCTCGATGCCCAGGCCATTGCCGACGCAAAGACGGGTTACGTGATGCAGCTTGAGCCACGCAAGCACAAGCTCGTCATGGATCTTGCCACACTTATCGGCGCCCACTACGCGCGCCGCTGGTTCCTGCCTACGCCGCTGCGTGCCATCTTTGTCGTGGCCGGTTACATGGCCTTTTTGCGCGCCGCCCTCCGTGAGCTTGCACAGCCGCGCCTGACCGTCCCCGTGCTCGACGCCTCGGCCATCGGCATCTCGTTCGTCAAGCGCGACGTCGACACCGCGGGCCAGACAATGTTCCTGCTCAACGTGGGCGAGCTGCTCGAGGACTACACGCGCGCCATGAGCGAAAACGAGCTCATCAACTCGCTGCTTGATGTGCCCGACAAGGCGCAAAAGGTCGTCGGCGACACCGAGGTAAGCGTTGCCGCGACCGAGCTTGAGCCCGGCGACTTGGTCGCCGTTCGCACCGGCATGTCCATCTGCATCGACGGCGTGGTCGAGCAGGGAAGCGCCATGGTTAACCAGGCGACCCTGACCGGCGAGCCGCTTGCCGTCGAGCGCAGCGCGGGCGACGATGTATTCGCCGGCACCGTCGTGGAAGACGGCAGTATCTTGGTGCGTGTGCGCGCCAACACGGCTCAGACCAAGCTCCGCTCGATCGTCTCGCTCGTGCAGGCGGCCGACTCGCTCAAGTCCGAGGGCCAGTCGCACATGGAAGACCTCGCCAACAAGATCGTCCCGTGGAACTTCCTGCTCGCGGGCCTGGTTGCGCTTGCCACCCGCAGCCTCATCAAGACCTCAGCGGCGCTGATGGTCGACTACTCGTGCGCACTTAAGCTCACGGGTTCGGTCGCCGTCATGACCGCCATGAGCGATGCCGCCAAGATGGGCGTGATGGTCAAGGGCGCCAAGTACTTTGAGTCGTTTGCCAAGGCCGATACCATCGTGTTTGATAAGACCGGCACGCTCACCGAGGCGCAGCCGCGTCTTGCCTGCGTGCTCACCACCGATGGCTGGAGCGAGGACGAGATTCTGCGCCTTTCCGCTTGCTTGGAGGAGCATTTCCCGCATCCGGTGGCACGCGCCGTGGTCAATGCGGCACGCGAGCGCGAGCTCGAGCACCGCGAGCGCCATGCCGCCGTCGAGTACATCGTGGCGCACGGCATCGCTTCGTCCATTGAAGGGCGTCGCGCCATCATCGGTTCCGCACACTTTGTATTTGAGGACGAGGGTGCGCAGCTCGAGTCCGACATTAAGGAGCAAATCGAGTTCCAGATGCAGGGCTTGTCGCCGCTGTATCTGGCGGTCGACGGCACGGTTGTGGGCGTGCTCGGCATCGAGGATCCGCTCAAGCCCGGGGTCCGTGAGGCTATCGCCGACCTGCATGCGCTGGGCGTCAAGCATGTCGTTATGCTCACGGGCGACTCCGAGCGCACAGCCGAGCGCATTGCGCGCGAGGCGGGGGTCGACGAGTTTAAGGCCGAGCTGCTGCCCGAGGACAAGTACGCCTATGTGGAGCGCATTAAGAGCGAGGGGCGCCACGTTGCCATGGTGGGCGACGGCGTCAACGATTCTCCGGCGCTCGGTTTGGCCGACGTGGGTCTGGCCATGGGTGGCGGAAGCGACATCGCCAAGGAGGTCGCCGATATCATCCTGACCGATACGGATCTCGCTGCGATTGTGCGCCTGCGCCGCATGAGCCAGGGGCTTATCGACCGTCTGACGAGTTCGTATTCCAAGGTGATGCTCACCAACTCGGCGCTGTTGGCATTGGGCATTACCGGCATGATCACTCCGCAGACGTCGTCACTGCTGCACAACGGCTCGACGATCGCCTACAGCCTGGGCAACGCGAAGGCGTATCTACGCTAACGCTTTTGCTTGAGTTTATGGCCTGCACCCGGGCGGCACTGCCGTCGTCCTGGTGCAGGCTTTTTTGTGTTTGACCGTGTGCTATCAGCCATTTATAGTGGTGCTAGCAGTGATAGTATGCGGGAGGAGCGTGATCAATATGAGCGTTGCTGGCAGTATGGCGCAGGTAAATGTTCGCGTGGATCGCTCGGTTAAAGAGCGTGCCGAGGAGGCGCTGCGACTATCGGGTGGAACGCTGCCCGACCTTATTAAAAAAGTCGTGGCCAAGGTTGCGCAGGGCGGCGGTTCGTGTGAGGAAATCCTTGAGGCCGTTAACGACCGGCAGCGGGGTGCCGCACTGGATTCTCCGTTTGCCGCATCTTGGGCGGCGGCGGATCAGCTTTACGCGGACCTGGGCATCGCTACGTCGCCCGTATCCGACGATCGCGGTTGGGACACAATTTATTCCGACGCCATGGATGAGCATTATCGCCAAAAGGGGATGATCCAGTGAGTGGGGCGCCTCTCAAGATTATGGTGGACGCCAACGTATGGGTTGATTCGTTTTGCGTCGACCATGCCGAGTCGCTTGCCGCGCGTGCGTTTATTGGGCAGGCGACGGAGACGCGGGCGTTGCTGTTCTTTCCGGTGCATATCGCTAAGGACGTGCTGTACGTTGTCCAACACGAGCTGAAGCGTAGCGTTCTTGCCAGCGGGGGAGCGCTCGACGAGGCGTCTGCCCGCGCGATTGGCGATGCGGCGCTGGCGTTTGTTCGGAATATGACCGAAAACGCTACGGCCGTGGGCGCAGATGCGTCGGACCTTTGGCTGGCCGACAAATACTTAGCGCTCCATCGCGATTACGAGGACAACTTGGTGCTCGCCGCGTGCAAGCGCGCGCAGGTCGATTACTTGGTGACCAACGATCGCAAGCTGCTCGAACATGCCGATCTTGCAGCAAAGACCCCGCGCCAAATGATGCCGATTCTGGCTTTGGTCGAACGCGGCGGCGCGGTTATCGGTTGACGCGAACTGTTTGCGGGCCTCTTGGACGACGATGCGCCAGGGGACCCGCGTCTGCTATTTACAAAAGCTCGGCCTTAATGGCGGGACTTTCTGCGAGCTGCTCGGCTGCCTTTTCGTCGGAGCTGTCGAGTGCTGCCAGGCTGCGGTAGACCCACTCGTTGACCTGGGTGTTCTTGACGCCTGCGGTCTGCATAAGGGCGCCTACCTCGCGGATTGCTGCGAGCAGATCGGCTTTGGGACCCGCGAGCTCGACCTCGATGCCGTGGTAGGCGGCCACGCCGCGGTTCTCACTCACGTGGTCGATAAAGCCCTCGACGGTCTCAAGCTGCTGGGCGAGAGCCGCATCATCGTCAGCGTCCAGCGCGACGAGTGCGTTCGATACCGTGAGGGCGGGATGTCCGCAGGGGACAAAGCCCTCGATGACATCCATAGCTTCGGTAATGGTTGAGCCCAGGCCTGCGAGGGCATTGACGAGTTGCTGCTTGGTATCCATAACGGTCCTTTCGACGGGTCAATTTTGCTTGGCGAAAATATACGTGACGCGATCGGTAGCAAAAGTGCGAAGTGCGGCGCACATTGGGGTCTTCACAGCTCGTGCATAGAACAGCTGTCCGCTTTCAGAACGTGGTAAGATAACACTCCACAAGCGGGGCTCGCCCTGCATGTTCCTTGAAAAGTCGACGGGTGTTGGGTATTCGTGCCCGATACCATCCAGACTTTCCCGACATTCGGGGGCGACTGGTTTCGACACGATAGCTCTGAGAGAGGAAGCAAGCCGAGGTCTCCTCGCCTCGTTAAACAGGGGTACCGTCAAATTGAATTGACAACAACTCTTCTTTTGAGCCTATGGCTCTCGCTGCTTAGTTTATAGCGGCGCGTCAACCCGGTGATTTCCCCGCCACCGGCGCGACGTCATTTTAGGGGAATGCTCCTGCGCACGTAATCGGTATGGCGCAGGCTAAGACCGAACCGGTTAGGACGCCGCGAGCGTGTCGCTGCGCGCAAAGCGTCCGAGACTAAACCAGCGACTGAGCTTGGAGATGCCAATCAGGGGGCTTTCGTGGACCGGAGTTCGATTCTCCGCGCCTCCACCATAAGTAACAGGCAGGTAGAGTAGTGTCTCTACCTGCCTTTTTATTTCTAGTCCGCACCGCGGAGAATCGAACTCTGTGCAGGGCGCGGGCGTTAAGAAAACGCGTAAGCGTTTTTAGCCCGCGGGCGAGGACGCCGGCAGGCGGCCGAAGCCGGTGCGGATTTGCGAAGCAAATACGCGGATTCTCCGCGCAAACTATCAGCTCAATATGGATGCGATGTTTATCGAATCTCAGCTGGCCATGCGCCGCATCAACGGAACCCCAAACCCGCGGAGAATCGAACTCTGTGCAGGGCGCGGGCGTAAAGAAAACGCCGCGTCAACGCAGGCCGGGACACGCTTTCCCGATGGCGGCCCAGGCGGAAAGCGTGTCCCGGAATCCGCGCTCAGACTGGGACGTAGTTTCCGGATGGCGCCTCAAGCGGAAACTGCGACCCGGAATCGAGCCGTAGAGTGGGACATGCTTTCCCAATGGCAGCCCAAGCGGAAAGCACATCCCGGAATCCAAGCTCGGAATGGGATTCATTTTCCTGATGGCGGGCTCAGCGGAAAATGCGACCCGGAATTTGCTCTGAGAACGGGACACGCTTTCCCGCCGACCGCCCCGCCCTCCTCAACTCCAAAACCCATGCGCTCTCCATCCCAAAACTGGGTAGAAGAAGGCCAAAACGCAATCGCAGGAGGTCAATATGACTGCAGAAGATAAAGCAAAGAACGCCGGCAAGGTCGCGCTCGTTTTGGAGGGCGGCAGCTTCCGCGGGCAATTTACCGCGGGCGTGCTCGACGTTCTCATGGAGGCCGGCGTTGAGATTCCGGCTGTCTACGGTGTATCGGCCGGCGCCCTCAACGGCGTGAACTACAAGTCGCACCAGATCGGCCGTGCCAACCGCATCAACCTGGCTTTCTGCAACGACAGCCGCTTCATGGGCGCCGCATCGTTTGCGTCCACGGGCTCTATCGTCGGCTACGACTTTATCTTCAACGATGTCCAGGACCGCCTGGATCCCTTTGACAACGAGACATTCGACGCGAGCCCCATCGAGATGTACGCCGTCGCGACGGACATGCTCTTTGGAACCGCCACGTACCTCCCGGTCAAAAGCGCCGTGCTCGACCTCGACGCTGTTCGCGCCTCGACGTCGCTGCCGCTGGTGACGCCGCCGGTCGAGATTGACGGGCACAAATACGTCGACGGTGGCGTAGCCGATTCGATCCCCATCGAGCACGTGCTGGAGGAGGCGGGCTTCGATCGCGCGGTCGTCATTGTCACGCAGGACCGCTCGTACGAGAAAAAGCCTTACGAGTTTATGCCTGCCGCGCGCGCCCGCTATGCCGACTACCCCTATCTGCTCGAGGGAATCGAGACGCGCCACGACCGCTACAACATCCAGCGCATGCACCTGTGGAAGTATGAGCGCGAGGGCCGTGCGTTGGTCGTCGCTCCGCAAAAGCCGGTCGAGGTCGGCCATGTCGAGCACGATTCGGCAAAGCTTTTGGACCTGTATATCCAGGGCCGTCAGGAGGCAAAGCGCCTGCTCGCGGAAATTCAAGAGTTCGTTGAACGCTAGCGACGGCGAACCCTCAAAAAATGACAACAGCTAAAGAGCTGGAAAATCACGGCTCGTGGATGACATGTGCAGAAACTCTGGTCGGAGCCAAAATACCTGTTGACTCGTACGGCGAGCGGGGTAATATGGACGGGTTACTTGCAGAGCCCCGTGAATCTCTGTAACAACACGTACTGTACATGGAGGAGTCTAAGTGATTTCGAAATCGACTCACTACGCCAAGCAGGGCGAGGTCCAGCGCAACTGGGTTCTCGTCGACGCCGATGGTGCTGTCCTGGGCCGTCTTGCCACCCAGATCGCAATGATCCTGCGCGGTAAGAACAAGCCCCAGTTCACGCCCAACAGCGACTGCGGCGACTTCGTTGTCGTCATCAACGCCGATAAGGTCCAGCTTACCGGCAACAAGGCCGACACGAAGACCTATTATCGCCACAGCGGCTACAACGGCGGCCTCAAGGCTGAGAGCTTCCGCCAGGCTATGGAGAAGCACCCGGAGAAGGTCATCGAGCGCGCCGTTCGCGGTATGCTGCCCAAGACCACCCTCGGCCGTGCCCAGATGACCAAGCTTAAGGTCTACGCTGGTGCCGAGCATCCGCATGCTGCCCAGAACCCCACGAAGATTGAGCTGGAGGCTTAAAGATGGCTGAGAACACCGTTGTCTACCAGGGTACCGGCCGTCGTAAGAACGCCGTCGCCCGCGTCCGTCTCGTCCCCGGCACCGGCAAGGTGACCATCAACAAGCGTGACGCCGAGCAGTATTTCGGCCGTCATCAGCTCGTTGAGAACGCCCTTGCTCCCTTCAAGGTGACCGACACCGCCGGTCAGTTCGACGTTATCGCTCTGTGCGATGGCGGCGGCATCTCCGGTCAGTCCGGCGCTCTGCGCCTGGGCATCGCTCGCGCTCTTCTGAACGCTGGCGACTACCGTGCTGACCTCAAGAAGGCCGGTTTCCTTACGCGCGATGCTCGCGTGGTCGAGCGCAAGAAGTACGGCCTCAAGAAGGCCCGCCGCGCTCCCCAGTTCTCCAAGCGCTAAGGTTTTATCTCCTTTCGAGATACAATGTACAAGCGGGGCCTGCCGATTCCTCGGCGGGTCCCGCTTTTCTTTTTCGACTAGGGTGGGCGGTTGCATATCGCCTGCTAGGGAAGGAGCGATCCTATGCCCCAGAACATCTTCGGTACCGACGGCGTCCGTGGCGTCGCCAATGCCGACCTCTCGTGCGACCTCGCGTTTCGCCTGGGCCGCGCGGCGACCAAGTTCCTTGGTCCGGATATCTGCATCGGCCGCGACACGCGTCTTTCGGGCACCATGCTCGAGAGCGCTCTGACCGCCGGCATCATGGCCGAGGGCGGCCGTCCGCACTGCTGCGGCGTCATCCCCACGCCTGCCGTGGCGCTGCTCACCGTTCAGAACGAGCTCGATGGCGGCATCGTCATCTCTGCTTCGCATAATCCGCCGGAGTTCAATGGCATCAAGTTCTTTAGCCGCAAGGGCATGAAGCTTCCCGACGCGGTCGAGGAAGAGATCAGCGCCTGGGTCATGTCCGAGGAAGCCATGGCTGCCGACACGCTGCCGACCGGCGCCGGCGTGGGCCACATTATCAAGATGAAGGACGCCCGCAAGGCATATGTCGACCACGCCATCGATACGCTTGATGGCCTGAGGCTCGACGGCCTGGTCGTTGCCGTCGACTGCGGCCATGGCGCTTCCTGCCAGACTACGCCCGCCGCGCTGCAGCGCCTGGGCGCCACGGTGCACGCTATCAACACCGATTACTGCGGCACTGACATTAACGTTGAGTGCGGCTCTACGCACCTCGAGCCTCTGCGCGAGCTCGTGCTGCGCACCCATGCTGACATCGGCCTGGCCCACGACGGCGACGCCGACCGCGTACTGTTCGTGGACAGCGAGGGCAATGAGATCGATGGTGACTACATCCTGGCTATCTGCGGTTCTGACCTCGCCGCTCGCGGCAAGCTCGCCAACTCCGAGATCGTCTCGACCGTCATGTGCAACCTGGGCTTCTCCATCGCTATGAAGGAGCAGGGCTTCGAGATGGTTCAGACCGCTGTGGGCGACCGCTACGTTCTGGAGCGTATGCTCGAGGACGGTGCCGTCATCGGCGGCGAGCAGTCCGGCCACATCATCTTCCTGGAGCACAACACCACCGGCGACGGCTTGGTGACGGCCCTGCAGCTTCTGGCCGTGCTCAAGCGCACTGGCCGCACGCTCACCGACCTTGCCGGCATCATGAAGAAGTACCCGCAGGTGCTCGTCAACGTGCATTCGGACAACAAGGCCGGCCTGGACGATTGCCAGCCCATTTGGGACGCCGTCGCTGCCGCCGAGAAGGAGCTCAATGGTCGCGGCCGCATCTTGGTGCGCCCGAGCGGTACCGAGCCGCTGGTTCGCGTTATGGCCGAGGCCGAGACGCACGAGCTGACCCAGCGTGTTGTCGACGACATCGTCGAGGTTGTCAAGCGCGAACTTCCCTAATGGTCAATAACGGGTGCCAAGTGGTAAACTGTTAAGGCTATTTTGATTGATTAGTATGTCCGAGGGGGAGCATGTTCACTAAAGTCCTAAGGTCTTTTGGTATGCGTGGTCGAGTCCTTACGCTGGATGCTCCCATCTCGGGCGACGTCATTCCGCTCTCCGAGGTAAACGATCAGACGTTTGCCACCGGCCTTTTGGGCCAGGGCGTGGCGATTCAGCCTACCGGCACGCGCGTGATTGCGCCGGCAGACGCCAAGGTCGAGGCCATTTTTCCCACGGGACACGCCGTTGCGCTCAACACGGTCGATGGCCTAGACGTGCTCATCCACGTTGGTTTGGACACTGTTCAGCTCGAGGGCAAGCACTTTACCGTACATGCGCAAGTGGGCGACATCGTCCATAAGGGCGATGTGCTCATCGAGTTCGATCGCGAGGCAATTGCTGCCGAGGGTTACGATGTGACGGTTCCTATCTTGGTGTGCAACTCCGTTGAGTTCTCGAGCATCAAGGGCTCTATTGGCGAGCACGTCGAGGAGATGGACCAACTCATCGTCGCTCGCGAGCGCTAGTGAGCGCGCTTGGCCTTTAGCCTACAATTCAAACACGTTTACGGAGGGCGCCCTTGAAAGAGGACGCCCTCCGTGGCAAGATGGGATTTGTCCGAAGCTAAACAGCTTTGGGTCACCGTGGACGGGCAGGGGCCTCGACGCGGGTAGACACGAGACATATACATTACGCGACCTCGCCCTGGTGGCCGCACACGTTGGTTGCGGCCGACGCGGGCCGCGGGCAAGTGCTTGTAAGGGGAGCCTTGCCTCTCTTGTACGAGAAAGGACGCGTAATGAAGATTATTAAAGCTAAAGACTACGAGGATATGAGCCGCAAGGCCGCCAATATCATCTCGGCCCAGGTTATCCTCAAGCCCGATTGCGTGCTGGGTCTTGCCACCGGCTCCACCCCGATTGGCGCCTACAAGCAGCTCGCCGCTTGGTACGAGAAGGGTGACGTCGACTTTGCCGAGGTCAGCACCTACAACCTCGACGAGTATCGTGGCCTTTCGCACGACGATCCCCAGAGCTACCACTACTTTATGCGTGAGAACTTCTTCGATCACATTAACATCGACCTGAACAACACGCATGTGCCCGATGGCTCCAATCCCGACGCTGCCGCTGCCTGCTCTGAGTACGACAAGATCGTCGCTGCTGCCGGTTACCCTGATCTGCAGCTGCTCGGCATCGGTAACAACGGTCACATTGGCTTCAACGAGCCCGATGACCACTTCTCCAAGGGTACGCACTGTGTCGACCTCACCGAGAGCACCATTCAGGCCAACAGCCGCCTGTTCGACAGCATCGACGACGTGCCCCGTCAGGCCTACACCATGGGTACCCAGACCATCATGTATGCCCGCATGATCCTGGTCGTCGCCAACGGCGAGGCAAAGGCTCAGGCCGTGCACGATATGTGCTATGGTCCGGTTACGCCCAAATGCCCGGCTTCGATCCTGCAGCTGCACACCAACTGCGTTGTCGTTGCTGACGAGGCCGCTCTTTCGCTCTGCGAGTAACGCGATCAAGCGATCTTACATAGTTTCTCAAAAGGCCCTCGCTTTGCGGGGGCCTTTTTAGTGGACATAGGCCGTGGCGCATGCATGACGGAAACCTTGCCGCATGCTTGACTGGAGGGTTTTAAATTTTTGTGATTCATTCTATAGCAGATTCTATGCACATTTGCCACCATAGAGTCGCAGGCGGTAGCGAGGAGTAGGCGAGTTGCGCAACTCAAATAAAAATAGCCGACTGCGCTACACTGCAAATGGGATGGGACATGCTGGCAAGCGCATTGACCTGCGCAAAGACCTATTGGTCGGGGGATAAGTTACCATCGGGCCTCGCTGTACAAAAACTTGCCAAACACGTACCGGCAGACAATTAAAAAACCCTAAGTCGCGCTATTCACGGGGCGGCTCATATGGTTCTGCAGCTACGGTGTCCATATGGTCGAGTTGAGGAGCAAGCATGGTAAACGATCTGGGCAATACGGACGACCTCGAGTTGATGCCGACGGGCGGCGGCTATATGGTGCGGCGCGATCGCTTGATGAACGAGCTCATCGTTAAAGGGCGCAAGGCGGGAATTGTTTTGCTCTACGCGCCCGATGGGTTTGGTAAGACGTCGGCGTTGCTGCAATACGTGCAGGAGGTTAAATCGGACCCCACGCGAGGGCCGGTTCGGATTATCGAGGCCGACCGCGCGATTGGACGCGAGCTCTTTATGCAGCTCGAGGTTGTCGCCGATGAGCTTAAGGACAAACCTCATTCGCTCGTTGCGATCGACAACGTGCCCAATCTCGAGCAGCACGAAACCGAGGACCTCATCGATCGAATCCGCAGCTTACGTGCTACGGGGACGGGGGTCTTTATTGCCTGCCGCCCCTCCAACCGATTGCTTATCCACGGGCTGGGCGATTCTGTAAAAGTCAATGCGCAGATGCTCAAGGTGCACGCCTATGAGTATTCGTCATGGGCCACGGCGTTCTCAATCAGCACATCGCTTGATTTCTATCGGCTCACACAGGGTGTACCCGAGCTGGTATCTGCCCTGCAGACGGGAATGTATGGACAGGGCGATGTTGCCGGGTTGCTCGAGAACGAAATCGTCAACGTGTACGGTGCGGCGCTGGCCGATCTCGCATCGCTCGAGAACAACCTGTTGTTTACCGTTGCCTGTTTGATGGTACTGATGGGCGAGGGCCGCATTGCGGAGCTAGAGGCGTGCGGCGTGAGGCTTTCGATGGTCGACCAGTCCATCTTTGTGCGCGATTATCCGATTTTTGGCGTGGATCCGTCTGATCGCACCTTTAGGTGTTTGGGCGCTAAGGACAACGCGCGCCTGAGGCTGCGAAAGTTTGTTGCCGAGATCCGTCCCGAACTTGTATCGCGGGCTGCTCGCATTTTGATCAAGGCGGGCCGATGCGATTTGGCTATGGACCTGGCCGACGCGTTCTTGGACCGCCATGTGGTATTGGAACTTGCCGGGCAGTATGGGGCCGATCTTGCCCTGACCGGGCACGGAGGGGACATTTGCCGTGCGGCGTCGGCGATGATCAATGCGGAAAAGCAGGAGCAAGAGCCGGCACCCGCCGAGGCACTCGGCGTGTATCTGGCGGCTGTCAGCGTGTGCAATACAAAGCTAGCAAGGTATATGGCGTCCGTTATCGAACGTGCGGGTGACCAGGCGGCGCACGAGGTCGATCCCGCTACCTGGAAAATAGCCCAGGCGCTCACCATCGCCTTTTATGGCGACAATGACCTGGGGCTTCCCGCCAACCCTGTTGTGCAAGAACAGACATCCTGCGAGGTGCTCGACATGCTGTCCGCGCATATCGAGGTCAAGCGCCACCTAACCGAGCGAGCGGAAGACGGCAATGTTCTCGCGAAGCTCAAGGCGTGCAAAGCTTATGATTGCGAGCTCGACATCGCGGGGATTCTCATACAGGCCGACCATATGCTGGTGGAGCTGTTCGACGGCTCGTTTGCTAAACCCGACGAGCGCGATGACAAGATGGCGCAGATACTCGAGGCGCTCGATATCCGCGGGCTTAAGGCGCCATCCATTTGGCTGCGTATGGTGCTCGCGGCACGGCGCCTGCTCGCGGGCTTGCCCGTGACCGACGATGCGGCGTTTGGCGAGCTCGACCGCTTTGCGGTGCGTGTTCGTGACAATCAAATTCAGCTGTTTGGGTTATTGCTGGAGGGTTGGCAATCGCTGGCGGAGGGGCGGCCGGTCAACGCGAAGTTCCGCGCGGTTCAGGTGCTCAAGCTCGCCGACGAATCGATTGCGTACATGCGCGAAAACGCGTTGCTGCTGGAGCGCGTGGCGTACCTGCGCAATACGTCGCTGGTATCGGTTCGCGAAGAGGCGGAGCTGCTCGACATTAGCAAGACGCAGGTCGGTGGCTCAGAAGCCTGGATCGTGGCGCTGCACCTGGCCGCTGCGGGCCGCGATAGCGATCTTGCCGCCTGGATGTCTATGAATCGCTCGGGGATTTTAGACCCATCGTATCGGCTATTTGCGCGTCTTGCGATGCACTGTCTGGGCGAGCCTGCCGTCAGGATTCGCAAGAAGCTTCCGGTGCGTGAGCTGTCGCGGTATTCACTACGCGATGATTTTGAGGGCGAAAGCGAGCACCTGTTCCAGGCGGGCGAGGTTGAGGCTGTCGATACGATCGGCCATATTGAGATGCGCATGTTTGGCACATTTCGCGCCGAGCGCGACGGCTTTCCCATCACGGATAAGATGTGGCGTCGCAAAAAGGCGGCAACACTTGCCGAGCGGCTCGCGTTGGGCATGGATGCCATGGTCGACCGCGAGACAATCGCCATGGAGTTGTGGCCCCATGCCGAGTTTAGCGCGGCGCGCAACAATCTGTATTCGACGGTATCGCGCTTGCGCTCGGCTTTGGGTCCAACGCCGGATGGCAAGTCGTGCGTGCTCATCCAAAACGAGTGCATTGGGCTCAACGGCGACTACGTTAAGACCGATGTAAGGCTCTTTGACCAGCTGAGCCGCGAGATCCTGGGAAACCGTATGGGCGCGAGAGGCCCTCACCTGGTTGAGCTTTGTCTTAAGGTTGAGCAGCTCTACGCGGGGCCGCTGTATGTTCCCACCGGTTGCAATCCCACGTTTTTTACGCGCATGCGCCACATTATGCAATCCAAGTACATCGACTGCATGATTAGGGGAGCGAATGCCGCTCTCGAGGAAAATGACCTGCAATCGGCAATTTGGCTCGTTGAATCGGGGCTTCGCCAAGAGACGGCGCGCGAGGACATGGTTCGCTGTGCCATGCGCGTTTACGGTGCGGCGGGACGACGCCGCGATGTTGTCGAGCTATACAGCGGCCACATGCACCACCTGCGAGAGCAGGTTCAAGGCGTGCCCGAGCCCGAGACAAGGCGCCTGTATGAGCGCCTGGTCGAAGGCAGGCTCAAGTGCGTGCTTGTCGAGCGATAAAAAACGGGCGCCCGAATCACTCGGACGCCCGCAGGCTACTCGGTATGGCTAGTCGGTTTTAGACGAGCTTGATCTTCTCGATATCCTTGCGCGAGGACTCGCGATACAGCGAGAACTTGCGGCCGATAACCTGAACGACGTCGGCGTGGCAGCGCTCGGCGAGCTCCTCGGCGGCCTCGCGGGCAGAAAGGCTGGAGCCGTCCAGCACGGAGCACTTAACGAGCTCGTGCTTCTCCAGGTAGGCGACCGTCTGCTCGACGGTGCCCTCGTTGACATCGGACTTACCGATGATGATGGCGGGGTTGAGGTGATGGGCCATGCTGCGAAGCTGCTTGACCTGGGCTCCTGTCAGTGCCATGGGTTCTCGCTTTCTATGTATGGGGCGCCCCGCAATGGGGCCTTAATCTACGTGAGCTGTCCCACGATAGCGCAGGAACGGCGTGGTGTGGAGCGCGTTTGCCCAGTTCGCAAAGAATGCGGATGCCGGGCGGGAAGACGATGCAAGCTTTAGATGGGCTACGGGCGGGGTACGGAGACCGGCTCCCAGGCGATAAACGCCCATCGGACTTTGCGGATGTGGTCGAGCATGTAACGTCCCTGCGGTACGCCCTTGGATCCCGGCTCGCCGGCATGGGGGTTCTCGATCATGTGGTGGGCGATATAGTCGCGCAGACGGTCGATCTTGTCCTCGTTGCCATGCTCGAGCATACGAGAAAAGTCTGCCACGCCCGCCTCGAGACTATCGAAGGTGTCGCGACGGGGCGATTCAAAATACGTGACCTGCGGCAGCGCCCCCATCTGAATAAGGATGTTAAAGGCATATACAAATCCGTTGCTGCGGGTAACCGAGGCGCCGATGGCGTTCATCAGGTGCAGGTCATAACGCGGGCTCGAGTTGGCGACCATCGTAACGGCACAACGCCGACGAGCCGTGCGGTCAAGCTTGACAAGTGCCCCCTTCAGGTCGTTCGTAGTAACCGAGCGACTCGCAAAGGCAACATCTACAGCCTTGGTAACCGGCCCAACCAGATCCCAATCGTCATCCCAAGCAAGCTCAAGCGGTGTAATAAGATCCTCGAGCCCGTAATACTCAACGCCGGCATCAAGGGTGCCCAACATAGCGGGGGAGAAGTCGGCTGCAATCACAGGATGCCCAGCCTGAGCAAGCGGAATAGCAATCGACCCAGCCCCACACCCCATATCGAGCACCGACTCACCAGGCTCAAGCGCCAGCAGTTTTATATAATCCCGAGCATACGGGGCAGTCTCCAATGGCCGAAAATGCCGAGCCCGCTTATCCCACTCAAAAGGATCATCAGCCCGATGCCGACCAGCTTGCAAGCGCATCCATTCGTCATTCCAATCCGCAGAAAGAAGCTCAGAACGAATCAAATCATCAGCCACGGGCCATCCCCCTCACAACAAAAAAGCGACTCCTCCCAAAAGAAGAGCCGCAACCAGCATATATCAGAAAGAACCGATCCAACGTCAAACCGCCACACCAGCCAAGTGGTGCAGGAGCGAAGCAACTGCAACCGGGATAGAACCCAACTGAGGTCCCGTTGTGCGGGAGCCCCGGGGAGGGCAAATATATAAGGTCGATCGCGAGTTCCGCACGAGCCGGAGAGCACTTAATGTGCTCTCCGTGCGAGTCAGGACTGTCCGAGCAGGCGACCTTATATATTTGCCCTCCCCGGGGCTCCTCGCCAGTCCCCCTCAGCTAGTTCTTGAGCGAGTTCAGCGGTGCCGGGAAGCGTCCGCCACGGTGGGCAAGCACGGTGCCGGCGTTGGGGTTCACCGGCATGATGGGCGCACGGCCAAACAGGCCGCCATACTCGACGCAGTCGCCCACGCCCTTGCCGATGGCGGGAATCACGCGCACGGCCGTGGTCTTATTGTTGATGACGCCGATGGCCATCTCGTCGGCGATAATGCCGGCGATGGTCTCGACCGGGGTGTCGCCGGGGATGGCGATCATGTCCAGGCCAACGGAGCACACGCAGGTCATGGCCTCGAGCTTCTCGAGCGAAAGTGCGCCGGCCTCGACGGCAGCAATCATGCCGGCGTCCTCGGACACGGGAATAAAGGCGCCCGAGAGACCGCCCACGCTGGAGCTGGCCATGACGCCGCCCTTCTTGACGGCATCGTTGAGCATGGCGAGCGCGCAGGTCGTGCCGGGGCCACCGCAGGTGCCCACGCCGATGATCTCGAGGATGCGTGCAACGGAGTCGCCGATGGCGGGCGTGGGAGCCAGCGACAGGTCGACAATGCCCTTCTCGACACCCAGGCGATGGGCGGCCTCGCGGCTCATGAGCTCGCCGGCACGGGTGATCTTAAAGGCGGTCTGCTTGATCTTCTCGGCGACTTCCATCATCGATGCGGAATCGGGCAGTGTCTCCAGGGCTGCGGCCATAACGCCGGGGCCCGAGACGCCTACGTTGATGACGGCGTCGGCCTCGCCACCGCCGTGGACGGCGCCCGCCATAAACGGGGAGTCCTCGACCATGTTGGCAAAGCAGACAAACTTGGAAGCGCCGACGGAATCCTGGTCGGCCGTGAGTTTGGCGGCATCGATGATGGTCTGGGCGGCCATAAGCACGGCGTCCATGTTGATGCCGGCACGCAGGCTGGCGACGTTGACGCTGGAGCAGACGCGGCTCGTGGTGGCGAGCGCCTGGGGAATGGACTGGATGACGCGGCGGTCGGCGTCGCCGATGCCCTTCTGGACGAGTGCGGAGAAGCCGCCCAGGTAATCGATGCCGAGCGTCTCGGCCGCGCGGTCGAGGGCATGCGCGATGGGGGTGAGGTCCTCATCCTTGCAGCATGCGGCAATCTGCGCCACCGGGGTGACGGAAACGCGCTTGTTGACGATAGGGATACCGTACTCGCGCTCGAGGTTCTCGGCGGTCTCGACCAGATGTTCAGCCGTGTGCGTCACGTGGTCGTAGATCTTCGTGCACATGCGGTCGAGGTTCTCGTCACCGCAACCCATGAGCGAAACACCCATGGTGATGGTCCTGATGTCGAGGTTCTGCTCCTCAACCATGCCGCGGGTTTCCGCGATTTCTGCGGGCGTGATCGCCATCCTTGCGCTCCTATCTGCCAAAACGAGCATAATCTTATCTATTCTAACGTGCCGCACGTGCCAAGTGGCGCGTGCGGCACGTTTTGGTGCTCGGTTGTTTCCGTTGTGTTACTGCCCAAAGACCTCTTCGGCGATACGGGCACTTTCGGCGGCGTCCTTGGCGTAGTAGTCCGCGCCGATCTGCTTGGCGTATTCGGGGGTGAGTACGGCGCCGCCTACGATGATTTTGACGCCCGGCACTTCGGCATGAAGCAGCTTGATGGTCTCTTCCATGGCCACGACGGTGGTAGTCATAAGCGCCGAGAGGCCGACGAGCTTGATGTCACGCTCCCGTACAGTCTTGAGTACCTCTTGCGGGTCGACGTCGCGGCCTAGGTCAAAGACGGTATAGCCGTAGTTATCGAGCAGCATCTTAACGATGTTCTTGCCGATGTCGTGGATATCGCCCTTGACGGTGGCCACGCAGATCTTGCCCTTGTCGGCAATCTCGCCGGCGGGCATCAGGCGCTTGATGGTGTCGAAGCCCACGCGCGCTGCCTCGGCCGAGGCCATGAGCTGCGGCAAGAAGAACTTTCCCTGGTCAAAGAGGACGCCAACCTCGTCGAGGGCGGGGATAAAGTGATTGTTGATGAGGTCCATGGCGTCGTGATCTGCCAGCAGGCGCTCGGTCTCGGCCGCGATCTCGCCTTTGCGGCCCGAGACGACCATGCGACGGATCGGGTCGTCGTTGCCGTCGGTGCCGGCGGTGCCAGCAGCGGGCGCGGCGTCGGTCGATGCCGCCTGGGCCGCCGTCGGGTTTGCGGCGATCTTGTACGGATCGGTCCAGCCGGCGTAGCGCTCGATGTATCCGGTCGAGCCCTCGTCTTCAACGCTCAGGACGCGATAACTGTAGACGGTATCCATGAAGCGCTTGGAGCCCGGGTTCATGATAGGGGCGTCCAGGCCTGCGCCAAAAGCGGCAGCCAAAAAGACCGAGCCCAGCAGCGGGCGGGCGGGCAGACCAAAGCTGATGTTCGACACGCCGAGCGCGCATTTGACGCCCAGGCGCTCCTTGCACAGGGACATGGCGCGCAAGATCTGCTCGGCTTGGCGTTGATTGGTCGAGGCGGTCATGACCAGACAGTCGATGAGGATGCGGTCCGGGCCGATGCCGTAGCGGGCGGCCTCGGCCACGATGCGCTCGGCGATGGCGAAGCGAGCCTCGGCGGTATCGGGAATGCCGCCTTCGTCGAGCGTGAGGCCGACGACGTTGGTGCCGTAGTGGGCGACCAGCGGAAAGATCTCATCCATGATCTGCTGCTTGCCATTGACCGAGTTGATGATGGGCTTGCCGGCGTAGCGGCGCACGGCGGCCTCGACGGCTGCGGGATCGGTGGAGTCGATCTGCAGCGGCAGCAGCGTAGAGCCTTGGAGCTGCTCGGTCGCCTGTTGGATGATCTTGACCTCGTCGATCTCGGGCAGGCCCACGTTGACGTCCAGGATGTCGGCGCCCTGTTCCTGCTGGCTAATGCCCTGGCTCACGACGTAGTCCAGGTCGCCGTCGCGCAGGGCCTGCTGCAGGCGCTTTTTGCCGGTGGGATTGATGCGCTCGCCGATGACGGCGATCTTGTGGCCGTCGCAGGGAAGGTCCACGACCGTCTGGGCGCTCGTGACCGACATGCTGGGCTTGCGGCGGCGCGGGCTGGGCGTGTGGTTGTCGATAAGCGCGCACAAGGCCGCCATGTGCGCCGGCGTGGTTCCGCAGCAACCGCCCACGACGCTTACACCGTCGGCGATCATACCGGCAACGGCGTGAGCGTATTCGGGGGCTTGGATGTCAAAGACGGTGTTACCGTCGTCGTCCACGTGGGGCAGACCCGCATTGGCCTGCACCATAACGGGCTTGTCGGTAACGGTGAGCATACGTGCGGCGAGCCCTCGGAGCTCGGCCGGTCCCTGGCTGCAGTTAATGCCCAAAACGTCGGCGCCGATGGCGTCGAGCGTGATGGCGGCGACCTCGGGACTCGTACCCAGGAAGGTGCGGCCGTCTTCCTCAAAGGTCATGGTGGCAAAGACGGGCAGGTCGGAGTTCTCGCGGCAGGCGAGGACGGCGGCCTTGATCTCGGCCAGGTCTGTCATGGTCTCGATAATAAAGAGGTCCACACCCGCGGCGACGCCGGCGCGCACTTCCTCGGCAAAGAGGTCATAGGCCTCGTCGAAGCTCAGAGTGCCCAAGGGGCGAAGCAGCGCGCCGATGGGACCGATATCGCCGGCGACGTAGTGGGCACCGGCCGCGCGGGCGCAGGCGACAGCGGCGGCAAAGACATCTGCCACGGTGGCAGCACCGTCGAGCTTGTGGGCGTTGGCGCCAAAGGTGTTGGCGGTGATCACGTCGCAGCCGGCCTCGACGTACTGACGTTGAATATCGGTAATGACCCGGGGCTCCTCAAAGTTGAGCAGCTCGGGCAGGGCGCCGGCCTTCATGCCGGCCGCCTGCAGCATGGTGCCCATGCCGCCGTCGAACAGCAGGTGTCCCGTGCCCTCGATGGCGGCGCGCAGGCGATTGTCCTTAATGCGAAGGTCGTCGATCGTGCGCGTTTTGTACGCGGCACCGTTGCAGCGCGCAGCATTGACAGGCGCCGCCAGCGCGGAGCCGTCGGAATCATGGGTGATAAGTATGTTTGATCTATTCGCCATGTGCATCCATTTCGTCTAGAGCCCACTGAGGAATTTCGATTTGAAGAGATTTGTCGGGTTCGATATCTTCGATTCGCTTGTTGTAGTGGGCAAGAAGCCGTGCGACATTTAATCGAATTAGGCCTCGCTTGTAGAACGATAATTCTTCAATATTGATGCCGATAAACGATTCGAGCGCGATGACCTGTACGCGATTGCCGAGCCCCTCACTTTCGAACAGCCCGTAAGCGAAGGAAACTTTATCGTGGGGGACAACGACGATGGGCCGAATGCCATTTCGAATGTTATCTCGGCATCGATCGGTCAATTTGGCCATTGGCGATACAGTCACATGAAATGCAGCATCATTGATTTGGAAATCGCCAGAACGGTCTGTCTGCTGGTCAGCGGCGTTTGAGTTGTCCTTTCCGATTTCTATGGTTGGAAATAACATCTCTAGTTTTGCACCTACCAGGTGCTGTGCGACGGTACCCGTTGGCTTATCGGACCGTAGGCTTGCTTGGTCTAGGATATCATCGACAATGACAGAAATTGGTTTTTGAAGATCGATTTCGACTTTGATTCTCTGCCGGTTAAAGAAATCGACCTGGATTCGCTCGACGAAGAAATTGGCGATTGCATTCGCAGCTTCAAGACGAGTGTCTTCGCAAGTGTCGCTGGGTAGGGCAGAGTTGATAATTTTGGCAAGCTCAAGCGCCATCGGGAGTGTGCCGCGTGAGGTTCTGCCGCCCTCTGATGCGAAAGCACGCGTTTCCCCATGTCTGGCTAAAACTGTTTTGATGCATGCTCCACTTAGGCCTCGTACTTGGCTCCCCTTGTCCGATTGCACATAATCGTCGGTGAGCGGAAAACGGTTTTGCAACAGCTCGCTTATGCCTATGCCAACCGCCATGACGTTACGGTTGACATTGCCTCGCTTGCTGCGCTTGGATTCGTACCAGAGTTCAATGGCATCCAAGATATCTTTATCGGGCTCGCTCAAGGAGCAATTGGTCATTTCCATTATTGTCCACTCCGTTCCTTGAAGACATAAGCGCGGGTTTGACTGCATTTTTTATAAGCCAAGTGACAACTGGCACGGCAACTGCATCGCCGAACGCGTAGCGAATCTGAGCATCCGAGAAGCCGCTAAACTGGCATGAGTCAGCACCTTGGAGACGGGCATATTCAGTTCCAGTCATCCAGCGAACTTCTATCTTTCCGTTTTCGCATATAACGACTGCCTGTCTTGATGAGCCGCCGCGAGCCGTTCTTAGACATCCGGCAATTTCTTCTTCACGAATTTCCCAGCGCACAACGCCCGATCGCGTGCGACGATAAGCAGTGCGAACAATTATTTCTTTGGCATTTAAGAAGCGCTGGAGGCGCTCTGCTTGATGCGGTGCAAGTGAGTCGATAAATGCTTGTACTTGGTTTTTGTTCCACCAACGCTTGTCGTCCTCGGGAATCTTTTCAACAACCGTTGCAAGGCCCGTCATGCGAAGCGGGCTCGGCTCGTTTAGGTGAGAGACGTGCGTAATGAGTGAAGGGTCGGAGTGAATCCAGGAGACCTTTTCGGGTCGAAGCGAGGAATCGAGTCGGCTGTTGGGAAGAGGGTTTTTTAATCCGACGACAAACATGCGGGGGCGTGACTGGGGAAGCCAGTGCCGTGCATCGATAAAATAAGCGTCGCATGAATAGCCTAAACGATTAAATTCCTGGCAAACGAGTCTAAAGTCATCGCTGTTATTAGACGTGGCAAGGCCGATGACGTTTTCGAGAACAAGTGCCCGCGGGGCACGATCGTTCATTCCTTCGATGGCCTTAATAAAGCCAAAGAACGCACTGGACTCTTTGCCAGAGATAAGTCCCTCCCTGTTTCCCGCGAGAGATAAGTTTGTGCAAGGGCTTGACGCCCATGCGATGTCGGCTTGGGGTATTAGGTCGGGGTCGAGTGTGTGGACATCCTGCTCGACTAGATGCTCATCGCCCCAACACTGGCTGTACATGGCGCATTTAGTATGGTCTATGTCATTTGCCCAGATTGTTTTGATTCCGGCTTTTGCCATGCCGGCACGAGCCAAGCCAATGCCTGAAAAAAACTCAAGCGCGGTTAGTTGTGGCGAGAACTGCAGAATGTTGTGCATGTACTGGCTTTCAGATAGTTGTTATTCGGCATCTTATGGTACTTGTTTATGAGGACATCCGCTTACATTCGGATGAGATTCCCTCGATACCGTGCCATCAATTGACATTTTATTCAGAATGCGAATAGCAGGTGGTGTGGGCGGCGCGGAAGCGGCAGTGCTCGCGCATACGGCAGATATTGCAGGTGGGGCGGCTCTGGGCGTCGTGGACCTCGCCGTCAAACAGACCAATCACCGCGGTCACGCTCTTGGTGGGCATGAGCAAGTTGGTAGGCGTGACGGTAAGCCCGATGAGGCGCGTGGCGTTGAGCGCATTGACGATCGAGCGCTGGGCCGAGAGCGGGCAGTCGCCGTAGCCGGGACTAAAGCGCCAGTTGCCGGCGAGCCCATGAACGGCGGCGTCCGTCTTGACCTGCTGGTCCATTTGCTCAACGGCGGCTTCCACGTAAGCGGAGCACGCGGCGTCGAGCACGGCGCCCTCCAGGGGTTGCTGGGTTCCGGTGGTTCGCAGACGGCGTTCGGCAGACATCCCGAGGGTACATGCCATGAGCGCCGCCAGGCGGGCGTCCTTAAGGTGGCGATAGATATCACGACCCCGCAGCTCAACATTGGTGCCAACCAAGCGGATGCAGGGCTCGCCCTGCTCATCGACGCCCGTGGCATCGACGGCAAACACGCGGCGCACGCCACGGGGCTCAATGTCTAACTCCAAGCGCTCGACCACAAGCTCAATTCGTCGTGACAGCTCGGGCTCAATCTGCTGGCCGCCGTAGCCCAGATACCGCAGCATCTCGGCACGGTCGACACGAGGGTGGCGGGCAGCGTCGATACGGTAAAGCGCCGGCGACGCAAGGTCGGCCGGCACTTCAACAACGGTTGTATCGACGTGCGGTTTTTCCATTACCCCAGGCGCTCCATAATGGTCGCGGCGATTGCAGGACGGTTCATAGTGTACAGGTGCAGACCGTCGGCACCGTGCTCCTTAAGGTCGCAAAGCTGACGAGCAGCATAATCTACACCGGCTGCCTTCAGGCTTTCGGGGTCGTTCTCGTACTTGGCGAGGATCTTGATGACGGGGGAGGGCAGCGACGCGCCGCACATAAAGACCATGCGGCTGATCTGCGACTTGCCCATAAACGGCATGATGCCCGCGGTAATGGGCACGGTGATGCCGGCCTTGTCGGCAAGCTCGCGGAAGCGATAGAAGCACTCGTTATCAAAGAAGAGCTGTGTCACAAAGAAGCTCGCGCCGGCGTCCTGTTTTTGCTTGAGGTGTTCGACCGAGACGTTGAGGTCCTCGCAGGCAATGTGGCCCTCGGGGTAGGCTGCGGCGCCCACACAAAAGCAGGCGTCAACGAGCTCGGGGATGAGGTCGCGGGCGTAGGCGTAGTCCGAGGCGGGCTTGTCGTCCTCAGTCGCGCCAGCGGGCAGGTCGCCGCGCAGGGCCAGCACGTTTTCCACGCCGGCGGTGCGATACTCGTCAATCTTGGCGGCGATGTCGGCGTGGGTGCGGCCCACGCAGGTGAGATGCGCTACCGAGGGTGTATCGAATTCGCTCGTAATCATATGCGCGATGGGGGCGGTGGTGGCACCGTTACCCGAGCCGCCGGCCGAGCAGGTGACCGAGACAAAGCTCGGCGAAAGCTTGCACAGATTGCCTGCCACTTCGCGAGCCGTGTCGAGGGTTAGTTCGCCCTTGGGCGGGAACATCTCAAACGAAACGGGTGTGGTGCCCTGGGATGCTGCCTGCTTAAAAACCTCGTCGACGCGCATATCGTGCTCCTTTAGATGCCTGGGTGCGATGTTTTGTTGCAAGGATTCTACAGCACCACTGCGCTAAGGTGGAGTTTCACTCGCTATTTGGGGATACCAATCGAAAATGCTTCGCTATCGGCATTTCCTATAACAGGGTAGTCAATCTAAGATGGGGCTATATTGAATGGTATTTGATGCGAAATACCAGTTAAGAAAGCCCCGTCCCAAATTGACTACCCTTAAATCGTGGGGAGAGGTCTGCAATTTATACAGTTGATTGGCTGTTGAGGGTGGCAACGCCGCCTCGATAGGGTAACCTCATTGATTGGTTTCGCGACAGCAACATAACGGTAATGTCGCGGAAACACGGCGAGTCTAAGCTATGACTCGTTCGTTAGTAATCAACACCGCATCTCACGCGGTGCCGATACGAAGGGAGTTCCGTATGGCCGAACTTACTGACCGCTTCGGGACCATGGTGTTCTCTGAGGAAGTCATGAAGGACTACCTCCCCAAGGACATTTGGAAGCGCCTTGCTGCAACCCTCGAGGACGGTGAGCCGCTCGACCTGGATGTGGCCAACGCCGTTGCCCACGCCATGAAGGTTTGGGCCATCTCCAAGGGCGCGACGCACTACGCGCACTGGTTCCAGCCGCTTTCGGGCATTACTTCCGAGAAGCACGACAGCTTCCTGGAGCCCAACCACGACGGCACCGCCATTACCAAGTTTACGGGCAAGAACCTCATCCAGGGCGAGCCGGACGCCTCCAGCTTCCCCAACGGCGGCCTGCGCGCCACCTTCGAGGCCCGCGGCTACACCGCCTGGGATCCCACCAGCCCCGCTTTTATCAAGGACGATGTCCTGTGCATCCCCACGGCTTTCTGCTCCTACACGGGCGAGGCCTTGGACAAGAAGACCCCGCTGCTGCGCTCCATGACCGCGCTCTCGCGTGAGTCCAAGCGCGTTTTGGCGCTGTTTGGTAAGACCCCCAAGAAGGTCGTTCCTTCCGTGGGCGATGAGCAGGAGTACTTCCTGATCAAGAAGGACGCTTACCGCAAGCGCAGGGACCTGGTCATCACCGGCCGCACCCTCTTTGGTGCTGCTCCCTGCAAGGGCCAGGAGCTCGAGGAGCACTACTTTGGCGCTATCCGCCCCACCGTCTCGGCCTATATGAAGGACCTGGACGATGAACTGTGGGCGCTTGGCATTCCCGCCAAGACCAAGCACAACGAGGTTGCTCCCTGCCAGCATGAGCTCGCACCGGTCTATGGCGAGGTCAACGAGGCCATCGACCAGAATCTGGTCATGATGGAGAAGATGAAGCTCATCGCCTCCCGCCACGACTTGGTCTGCCTACTGCACGAGAAGCCCTTCGAGGGCATCAACGGTTCGGGCAAGCACAACAACTGGTCGCTTGGCACCGAGTCCGAGAATCTGCTCGATCCGGGCGACACCCCGCTCGACAACCTGCAGTTCATCGTCTTCCTCACCGCGGTGATCGAGGCCGTCGATAACTATCAGGAGCTCCTGCGTGCCTCCGTCGCCTCGGCCGGCAACGACCATCGTCTGGGCGCCAACGAGGCTCCTCCGGCGATTATGTCCATCTTCCTGGGCGACCAGCTTACCGAGGTCGTCGAGAAGATCATCGATGGCAAGGCTTCCGTCCATGCCACGCGCGGCGTGCTTGACCTGGGCGCCGATACCCTGCCCAAGCTGATGCAGGACAACACCGACCGCAACCGCACCTCCCCGTTCGCCTTCACCGGCAACAAGTTCGAGTTCCGTGCCTGCGGCTCCGAGCAGAACGTCTCCGACTCCAACCTGGTGCTCGATGCCGCCGTGGCCAAGTCGCTCAAGTCCTTCGCCGACGCACTCGAGGGTACGCCCGAGGATAAGTTCCAGGACGCCGCGCTCGAGTACTGCAAGAAGGTGCTGACCGATCACCAGCGCATCCTGTTCTCCGGCGACGGTTACTCCGACGAGTGGCCCATTGAGGCCGAGAAGCGCGGCCTTGCCAACAACAAGACCACGGCCGACGCCCTGCCCGCCTTTGTTTCCGATAAGGCTATCGCGCTCTTTGAGGAGACGGGCGTCCTGACTAAGGCCGAGGCCCAGTGCCGCTACGACTGCAAGCTTGAGAAGTACAACAAGCTCATGAACATCGAGGCTACTACGATGGTTCGCGAGGCGCGTCGTACCTATCGCCCGGTCATTACCGCCTATGCCACCAAGGTCGCTAAGGGCCTTGAGACTATTCGTGCCGCCGGTGCTGAGGCCGCCATGCAGTGCGAGCAGAACACGCTCAACAAGCTCTGCAACGGTATCACCACCATCAACGACTCCATTAAGGCGCTCGACGCCGTGCATCAGAAGGCCGAAGCTCTCGATGGCCAGGAGCAGGCCAATGTGTATGCACACGAGGTCGTTCCCGCTATGGATACGCTGCGTGCCGCCGTGGATGCCATGGAAGAGATCGTGGCCGCCGACTACTGGCCGGTTCCGACCTACGACGACATCCTGTTCTACGTGTAACAGACACGTTTGATTTTGCGTGCGAAGGGGTCTCGCCTGTGCGAGGCCCCTTCTTTTTGTCGCTTGAACCTTTTTTAACTTGCAGCCGAGCGGGCGTTTCGCGTGGGGCATCTTAAAAGTTGTAACCTGTTTTGGCATGCGGACGTTGCGGGCGTTTGTTCATAAAGGGGAGGATTATCCGATGAAGGTATTCGATATCATGTTTAGCCCGACCGGCGGAACGGAAAAGGTATCTAACTACATTGCCAATGCGTTAGAAGGGGAAACCGTTGCTGTAGATTTGACCGATAGCGGGCTTGGCTGTCGTGCGATTGCGATGACAAAAGAGGATGTGGCCGTGATCGCGGTGCCCTCGTATGGCGGGCGAGTCCCGGCTGTGGCTGCGGAGCGCTTGGGTATGATGCGGGGAAACGGTGCGCAGGCGGTTCTAGTTTGTGTTTACGGAAACCGCGCGTATGAGGACACGCTGGTCGAGCTTGAGGACGCGGCAAAGGGCGCGGGCTTTCGGGTGATCGCGGCGGTTTCAGCTATCGCCGAGCATTCTATTGTTCGCCAGTTTGCAGCCGGTCGGCCAGACCCACAGGACGCGGCGCAGCTCGCTGGGTTTGCGAATCAGATTCAGCAAAAGATATCTGCAGGAGATGCTTCTGAGCCGGCTATTCCGGGCAATCGCCCCTATAAGAAGGCCGGGGGCACCGGTATGGTGCCTAAGGCTACAAAAGAGTGCACCGCCTGCGGGGCTTGCGGCGCAGCGTGTCCCGTTGGCGCTATCGATAAAGACGACCCCAAGCGGGTGGACAAAAAGGCCTGCATTTCATGCATGCGCTGTGTGTCTGTATGCCCGCGGGGCGCGCATGGGCTTAATCCTGTCATGCTCTCTGCGGCTACCAAGATGTTGAGTAAAGCCTGTGCCGAGCGGAAGGAGTGCGAGCTGTTTATCTAGCGCAAGGGCCTTGAGTACTTTCCGTTTTATAACGGCAAAAAACGAACCCGTCGGACCTTATATCCGGCGGGTTCGAACATTTTAAAGTTGGTGCCCCCAGCGGGATGTCCGCGTGCGGCTGGCGCCGCCCGCTTCCGCTGCGTCGCTCCGCTCCTTGCGTGCTGCGCTGGAAAACGCTTGCGCGTTTCCTCAGCTCCGCACCCTGTCGGGTTCGAATTCCGGCGTATGGGTAGCAAAAAGCCCGTCACCGCAAGGGCAACGGGCTTCTCAGTTTAAATGGTGCCCCGTTCAAACAACTTCTCGAACCGAGATCTGCTCGTTCGGGACGATCGTTCTTCTTAGGATACCACGCACTAGGCTTGCGGCATAATCGCCTGGTCACCGTGCTCGTCGAGGTACGGCATGAGGTACACGCCGCCCTCGTCTGTCGTGAGCAGAAGGTACTCGCGGTTGAGCTTATCGCACACGATTTCCTGGTGCACGCCATCCGGCAAATCGTAAATCGGACCATCGGTTCGCGCGGGCGATACCGTCATGTCCTGCGCCCCCATGGCCTGCCTGGCGCACGAGGCGGCGGCAAACACGATGAGCAGCAGGATTACCGCCGCCACAAGCGGGCCGCACCCGCCGTTGCGGTCTTCGTCGGCAGGGCTTGGGTACGGCATCGCCTACACCTCCTCTGCGTACTTCTCGCCGGAGGCGGTTTCCACGGCGATCCAGCGCTTGTAGCCGGAACCGCCCGTATAGCGGCCCCAAACGTAGCCGTCGGCCGATGCGAACGTGCCGTCGAGCGTCACAGTCTCCCCGCGATGGTAGGTTGCGACGGTCGAGTAGCCGGTGCCAGCACCGGAGCGCACGTTCAGGGCATCGACGCAGATGCGGTACGTTCCCGCCGAGTTGCTGGTCTGCGCCTGCGCGGTGCCGACGCGCACGAGGTAGTCGTTCGGGTCGTAGCCTCCCGTGGGCTTGCCGACGGCGATGTAGCGAGTATGACCGCTGTCGCTGGTGTAGCGTCCCCACACGTAGCCGTCCGCGATGCAATACCAGTCATCGAGGTTGACTGTCTCGCCCTTGCCGTAGGAGGCTACCACGTAGCCTGAAAGCGCCGGCGCGTCTCTGACGTTCAGACAATCGACTGTGCAGCGGTAGGTTCCGTTGAAGCCTGTACCCTCCTTGCCGGTGGCGCTCGGCTGCTCTGCCGGTACCGATGGCGGGACGGTCGGGGCGCTGCCGCCGTCGAGAATCGCGTTCACCTCGGATGCGAGCTGATCCATGCGGGCATGCAGCCACGCGCCGGGGCAATCGGTCGAGGAGAACATGCGGTGCTCGGTGAGCGTGGCGTTTCGCGTTCCGTCGTATGCGAGGCGGAAGCCGTAGCGGCGGCAGATGTCGGCGCACAAGTTGACGAGCGCGGCCCACGTGGCGTCGGTGAGCGAGGAGTCTGCGTTGTTCGCGCACTCGATCGTGATGGCGCGGTCGTCGTTCCACTTGCTAGCGGAAGTCCAGGCGCGGTCGCCCTCGTCCACGCTCATGGCGATGTCGCCGTCGTAGCCGATGCAGTAGTTCGAGCTTGCCTGGCGCGCGGTCGCTGCGAAGTAGTCGGCGCACTGCCTGCCCGTCCAATGGGCCGCCATGTAGTGCGGCGTGATCTTGCAAACGCGATTGCCCGAACGCCCGCTGTTGCGGTTGCCAGTGATGTTGGCGTAGGTGCAGAGGCTACTCTTCGTCATCGTCGCCCCTTCCGTCGTTAAGCTCTTCAAAGGTCTCGTCATCCATGGCTAGCCCTCCTTCTTCACGTCGCCGAGCGCCAAGAGCGCGTCGAGCCACTTGTCGGTAACGCCAACGCTCTTGAAGGCGGCGTAGGCCACCTGCACGCCGCCTACCGCGGCGAAGATGGACGTAACCCACGCCGTGGGGTCAGTCGGCATACCCCCGGCCATGGCCGTCAATGCGCCGCACAGCGCCGATACTGCGATGGCCGTCCAGCGGGCGACATTGCCGGTCATCGCCTTCGTCTTGATAGCCTGCACGATATAGGGCACCACGAGGACGGTCAGCACCGTGAGTCCTGCCTGTATATCAGTCATCTTTATCTCCCTGTCTCCTTGTTGTACATGAGGTCGACTCGGTCGTAGATATGGTCGACCTTCTCGGCCATGCCCTGGCTACGCGCCTGGCTGTGGACCAAGTCCGCGTGGAGGACGTCATTTGACGCGACAACCGACTCCATGAGCGTTTTCATTCCTTCAATCAGGGTGTTGCTGCGCTCCATCTGGGCGGCGATGCGCCCCTCCATTTGGGACCGCTCGCGGTCGCGCTGCGCCCTCTCGTCGACTTCGGCCTGCTTGCGCTCCTCGCGCTTCAGGTCGAGCTCGCCCTTCCGCTGGTTTTGGCGTTTGTACTCCTCAAGAAATTGTCTCCCGAAGTAGAACGCAACGAGCGTCAGGAGCACGCCGCCAAGCCAAGCCGGTCCGTAAGGCGCAAAAAGCTTGAGCACTTCCATCCTGGGCGCCCTCCTTCCGCCTATTCGGCCGTGTACTCCTCGCCGGTGATTTCCTTGTACTCGTCGGCGGTGATCCATTTGCACTCGACAGCCTTGTAGACGCGCGCCTTGCTCCAAAGGTCTTTGTCGTAGTACTTCTTGACCTTCGCGAAGTGCTTGGAATGCTCAACGGTTTTCTTCGTAGCCATTACTGGTCTCCTCCCACGGTCATGAGCAGGTAGTCGATGTTCGCCGTGTTGGTCTCGGTCTGCGTCGGCTGGGACGCCTGCTCGCGCATCTGTTCGAGCAGCGCCGGGAGGTCGGGCACCTCGCCGTTGGCGTAGGCGGCGAGCGCGGAGGTGTAGGCGAGCTTTCGCGCCTTCCGCTCCACGTACTCGTCATCGTCGATAACGCCCGCGTCGTGCGCCGCGTCGGGGTCGCCGATCTGCGACAGCAAGTCGCGCAGGGCGTTGACCTCGGCCAGGGTGCCGTCTCGAAGCTCGTCGGGGCGCGGCATGTCTTCCTCAGTGTCCATGCGGACTCCTTCCTTATCGGGGAATGTGCCGCCATCGTATTGGCGCCGTGAGATTGCCTGGCCGTTTGGGCGGGCGCGAAGAAAGAAGGCGCGCCGCAGCACGCCTTCGCTGTCTTGGTTATTTCGTTTTCGACCCGTCTAGGCCGCCGTTTTGAGTTGCCGCCCTTCCGCTATGGCGAGGGCGTTCCGCCCGAATCGTCTCTCGGGCTTGATTGCATTGAGCAACCCCCCCCGCGAGATTTTCGAACAGGCTGCGGTACAGCGCGTCCATGGCCAGCACGCTGCGGTGCGCGTCCAAGTGAGCCATGCCGCCGCGCCAGCTCTGGTAGCTCTGCTGCACCTGCTCGGGCGTCATGACCTCCTCGGCCACCATGCGCGCCATCTTCTTCAGCTTGCGTCGCTCGCGCGTGATGGAGTCGCGGCACGGCTTCATGACGATGCGGCCCGTTTCGGTGTAGAAGATGCGCTTCTTCAGCCACGTGAAGCCGCGCGTCAGCTTCACCACGCGGGTCTTGCGCGGGTTCAGCGCGATGCCGAGCTTCGCGCACTCGTGCTCTATCAGCAGAAGGCACACTTGCAGGTACTCCTTGGACTCGTGGATCAGGTAGAAGTCGTCCATGTAGCGCCCGTAGGCCTCGGGGCGCAGCATCTCGGCCACGTAGTGGTCGATGCGGTTGGGGTGCGCCACCGCGCATATCTGGTTTGGCTCGCTGCCCAGGCCCAGGCCGACCTCGCCCTGCGCGTCTATCAGGCGGTGCTCAAGGGCGACCACGCGCGGGTCGAGCAGCGCGTCGGCCACCTGCCGCTTGACCGGCTCGTGGGCAATGCGCGCGAAGTAGTCGGAGAAGTCGCCCAGCAGTATGTAGCCCTCGCGCCCATGCCGCCGCCAGTGGCCGGCCAGGTGGCGCTTGAGCAGCTTAAGGGCGTAGTCGGTGCCGCGCCCCTTGATGTTGGCGGAGTTCGCGGATACGAGCGTGGGGACTATCGCGGGCACGAGGGCGTTCTGGGACAGCGACTTCTGCACCACGCGCTCGGGGAAGTGCACTGCACTGATGTGGCGCAGCTTGCCGCGCTCCCACAGGTCGAAGCGGATGAAACCCCGGCATATGTCGCGGCCCTCCAAAAGGTCTTGGCGCGATTTCACGGCGTTTCGCAGGTAGTCCTTCATGTACCGCTGCGTCGAGGCCTTCCACATGACGCCACGCGCGGCCTGCTTGGAAGCCTTGCACAGGCTGTTGAGGTCGGCCACCGTCTCAAGGGTGCACGCCTTGACGCGCTCGGCCTTGGCCCTGGCGCGCTTCTCCTCGCGGCGCTTCCGGCGTGCGGCCCGCCTTTGCTCCGAGTTCATAGAAGGCACCCCGCACGGCTTGCAATGTGGCTCTGACAGCCGCTTGAGGTATGGCCATGAAACGCGGCGAAGCCACGGAGCGCCGCGCCATGCAAGCAGCGTCCGGCCACCCTCGCGGGGTGCGTATTTACGGGCTCGCGCCCGATGGTCGCGCCTTCCTTCCTCTCCGCGCTCTGCTTTCGGCCCGCTGGCCTACTCGGTCTGGCAGTAAGGGAATCCGGGGCGGGGGCGAACCCAGGTGTTCGTCGCCGAATTGTAGTTGGCATTGCCGTTGTTGTTGACGTAGCACACGTTGGACGAGGAGCCACCCATGACGGAACGCAGCCACCAATTGTACCGATATACAAGGCGGGACCGCCGCCCATTATAACGAACGCAGGCGCTCTAGCTCGGCCTCGGCCTCGGCTATGCGCTCGTCGGTCGTCTTCTTGCCGGTGACGCGTACGTTCTTGCGCGCGCCCTTGAGCAGTTTGATCTCCTCCTCGACCATGCCCGCCAGCGCCTCGAAGCGGTTGGCGTTCACGGGCAGGCCGATGTCCATGAGGCACTGCATGTCGAGCATCAGCTGCTCGCAGTCGGCTATCGCCAGCGTCAGGTAACGCTTGCGCTCAAGTGCGTTGAACGAACTGTTGGGGTAGAAGCAGTCGGCGCGGTTGACGTTGTATACGATGCTGCGCGCGGTCTCCACCGTGGGGACTGCGTTCAGCAGCCTGTAGGCTTTCGGCACGACCGACGATGAGGCCATGAGCTTGTTGACCTCCACGCGGATGGCGATGGCCTGCGTGAAGAACTTGTACTCGGACACCTCGCGGTTTCGCTGGTAGACGCCGCTCATGGCACCTCCCGGAAATAGTGGCAAAAAAACGGCCCGCTGCGCGGGCAGGGATGCGACCGCGCAAGGCGGTCGCATCGAAAGAGAAGTATAGAGCACTCGGCTGGCTAGCCGACGAGGAAGCCGGGGCGGGGGCGAACCCAGGCGCGCGTCGCCGAAGAGTAGTGGGCAAAGCCGTTGTAGAGGACGTAGCACACGTTGGACGAGGAGCCACCCATGACGGAACGCAGCCACCAACGGTACCGAGTTCCGTTCAAGCGGTGCGCGGTATCGCGGAACAGGTCGAACTGGCAGTCGAAGCCCACGCTGTAGCCCTTGGTGCCCCACACTGGGCAGCCGTACACCTCCATCTCGGAGGGCGACCACACCTTGCCGATGTCCTGCCAGCTCCAGCTGTTGGAGTCGCTGAGCGCGCCGCTCGCGCTGTAACGCTCCTCAAGCAGCACGCGCTGGGTGAGCAGGTACTTGGTCAGCCCCTCGGGCAGGCACGCCTCGAACAGCTTCTCCCACGCCTTGAGGTTGCTGTTCAGGTACGGGTTCTTCACGTCTGCGGTGCCCTGGTTGGTGTTCGCAGTGTTCCACATCAGGTAGCTGTCGTTGGCCACGCCGGTGACGGTCTTGGCCACGGCGACGGGCGCGGACGCGATGAACGCGATGTGGTGGCCCTTGGCGCTGTCGCCGCACTGGTAGTACGGGTCGAAGTGCGCAAGCAGGAAGCGCACGGACTGCTGGGCCGCCACATTTGACGCGCTCACGAGCGGCACGTCGATGTAGTCGCCCACGCGCATGCCGCTGAAGTTCGCGGCCTGCACGCGCTTGTGCAGCGCGTCGTACACCGTACCGCTGCCGATCTCCCCGGCAAGGATGGTGGCGATGTTCTGCCCGCCGTACTTGCCGATGAGGCTCTGGCGGTTGTACTCCGCGTTGTTGAGCGCCAGCTGGGCGTTCTCTCGGGCCGTGCCGTCGATGAGCGTGTAGGTTTGCCCGTCAATGCCGAAGCGCTCTGCGTTCACTGTTGCCATTTGAGTTTCCTTTCTATGCGAGCACGATGGTCGTGCCTGATACCGAGCAGGTGGAGCCGAGCGTGACGGTTCCGTTGCTTATTGACGCCTTCGCCGACGGGGCGTAGACGGTGCCGCCCATGAAGAAGAACTTGCCCGTGGCGCTCGCGAGCATCGAGGCCAGCTTCTCGTTCTGGCTGCGCAGGTCTGCGATGTTGGAATCGCCGACGCTGCCCTGGGCGATCGAGTTGGCGATCTGTAGGGCCTGGTTTGCCGCCGCGTCGGCGCGCGAGGCCGCGCCACTGGCGGCAGCTGCGGCGTTCGACGAGGCCTGTTGGTCTGCGATGTGCTCGTCATGGCGTTTCAACTCGGCCGTCTTTCTGGCGGCCTCGTTGCTTTCGCGCGTCGATTCGGCAGATTTGCGGGCGCTCTCGGCGCTTGCTCGCGAGGACTCGGCCGTTTTGCGGGCGTTCTCGCTGTTGACGCGGGCCACTTCGTTGTTGGCGCGGTTCACCTCTGCGTTGAGGCGCGAGGTCTCGTTCGAAGCCCTTGTTTTCTCGGCCGAAACCCGCTTTTCCTCGGCGGCGTTGGCGTTGTCCATGGCCGTCTTGCAGTTCGCTGCGGCCTCTTGCGCCGCTTCCGCCGAATCCATGGCGATGGTCGATGCAATGTAGTAGATCTTGCCGTCGGTCGTGCGCACCCTATCGACGTTCCCGTTGGCGTCGAGCATCAGGGCGGCGTATTGGGTCGTTTCTGCCATCAATACCTCCCTTACTTGGCTATTAGGCCCGTGACGATAGCCTGCGGGCCGATGGTCTCGACGATGCAACGGTCGCCCGCCTTGGCCGCCGAGCATGCCGTGGTCATCGGAAGCCCCGAGAGCGTCGTGCCGGATATGGCGACCGCGAGCGTCGCGCCCGAGACGGACTTCACGGTGCCGAAGCCCACGGAGTGCCCCGAGCCGCCTTGCGGCGAGAACAGGGCGGCGAGCTGTTCGCCCGCGTCGGCTATGGTGCTAGCGTTCAAATCGCCTCATCTCCAATTCCATCGGGCATCCTCCCACGAGGGTGAGAGTCTGCTTACGTATCGCGAAGTTCCCGAAGATGCCGGCGCTCGGCCAGCGAACCTCGATGGCGTCGGAAACGCCCACGGGCGCGTAGACGTGCGTCACCTTCAGGCGGTGGATCGCGGATTGCTGGGTGCGCAGGAGGGTCGCCGCCTCGGCGTTGGCGTTGGCCTGCCGTTCAGCCGCCGTGGAGCCTGCCGGAAGCTCGCTCTTCGTGTACTTGGCCGACTTGCGCCAACCGCGCGTGACGGTCGAGTACTGGCTGTTGGGGTCGGAGTCGATTGCCGTGCCCCTTATGCTTTCGTCGGATGTCGAGTAATCGACGTGCACGACGTTCGCCACGCCCGATTTGTCCAGCTCCTCGGTGCCGCCGTCCTCGAAACGCGCCCACTTGCCCTCTTCCATGACCATCGCTGGCGCGCGCTTGTCAGGCTCGACGTAGCGGCGCAGCAGCACGCGCCCCATCGGGTCGCACGACGCCGAGCTGAAGCCCGCCGCATCGAGAAGGGCGTTTACGGCCTTCAGGCGGGTGGCGTAGTTGCTCTCCCCGTTGCCGATTGCCCCGATAACCCACGTGGTCGTTAGCGTGAAGTCGGACGGGTCGGCGATAACCTCAAGGCCGACCTCGCGCAGGAGCTTCGCCGCCTCGCCGACGGCGTTGCTGCCAGCCGCAAGCGAGCGCGGGGCGTCGAACTCGTCTTCCGCAACCTCGGACAAGCGGCCTGATAGGTCTGCTTCAGACGAGTTGTAGCCAGTTGAACGCTTTGGCGTCGATACGACGAACGTACCAAGCGGCTCCGACACCGTTGTGTCGTCCGGGAACGTGGCATCGAGGTAGATGCGCAGGAGGTCACTACCGAGGTCGAGCGTTCCGAGGTAGTCGATCTTGCCCGTCTCGTAGCTGGTGTCCTGGTTTCGCTCGATGCTCCCGCCGTTTCGGATGTTGCGCAGTCGCTCGACATCGAGGCCGGTCTTTCGGTCAACGCGCATAAAGCGGTACGAGGCCGCGAATCGCTTTTTCCAATCAGGCATTGCTCGGCTCCTCGAACACATCGTGCTCGACCTTCGCCGATGCCGACCAAAGCCCCGCAGATTTAAGCGACTCGTTGAACGTCATCGAGCCGAACGCACGCTCACCGGCGAGGCCGCGCCACCAGCCCTGCCACTGTGTGCGCATGATCTTGCGGAACAGGTCGTGCCTGTCTCGCTCAAGCAGGCAAGAGGCCGATGTCGCAAGGTCTGCCTCATCGAGCGCATACGACTGCGGAAGCCCACCGTTTTCCCCGCCGTCGGCGAAATGGAAGCTGTTGAAGCTTCGCGCCGCAGATGTCGAGTATTTGGCGTCAAGCTCCATCTTGAGCAGCGTCGAGGCATCCTGGCCGAAGTTGAGCGCCATGCACTCGGCGTGCAGGTTCGCCTTGGCCTCGGCGTAGGAAGACGTTCCGTTCGCCGCAGTGCCAGTTGCGCGGTACTTGAAGTCGGCGTTGAGCGGCGGCACGCGGTCGATGGTTTCCTGGGCATCGAGCAGGCTCGACGTGAGAAGGTGGTCGCCCTCGTCCAGCACGCGCTCGACCACGAAGCCGACGCATTTCGACGCGTCGCCAAGCACCAGTTCGTCGCCGTCGCACGTGATCGTGCCGGGCATGGGTATCTCGCCCGTGTCCTCGTCGTAGGCCATCGGGCCTATGATCGTCGTCTCCTCGACGTTGTAGGCGGAAACGCCGTTCTCCACCTTCACGTGGCACGTGAGGTCATCGCCGTACGTCACGGTGATTACGGGGGTTGCCGGCTCCGCCCAGTGCGTCTTGAACCGGCGCGTGGCCGTTTTCGACAGGCCCGAGCCGCCCGTCACCGTCAAGGTGAGCAGGTAGTCGATTCCGTTCTTGATGGTCGTGTAGCTGCCAAGCTCAACGGGCTTCATGCTCGTCACGTCGGCCGTGGCTATCGTCGCTCCGCCGACCTCGGAAAGCGTCAGCGTGGCATTGGCTATTCCTGTCTCGTCGGAGGCCGATACCTGAACGGTCATCGGCACGGAGTCGATGAGCACGCCGTCGGTCGCAGGCGAGGCAACCCAGCACGACGGGTAATCGGCGACCACGAACGGCACGTAGTCAGACCACGCGCCCCAATCGGCGTGCAGGCCCTTGGTGCGAACGCGCACCCTCCAGCTGCCCTTGGCGAGCGACTTCTTAATGCTCTTCGCCGTGGTGACGCTTTCGGTGATCGCGCTCGGGCCGCTGAACTCGACCTGCGCGGCGGTCTGCTGCGAGCCGTCCGGATGGTTCGGAACCCACGACACCGCCGCCTGGCTTCCGGTGGCCACCACGGTCGGCGCGGTGACCTTCGGGGCGAGCGGCGGCGTGATGGTGGTTACCGAGTTCGACTTCACCCACGCCGAGGCGAGCGAGCCGCGCTTCGCCTGAACGCGGTAGACGACCGTTCCGGCCGGCGCGGCCTTGTCGTGCAGGTCGAGCCATGCGGGGTCTTCGCCCTCGGTGGTCGTCGTTATGTCCGCCCACGTCGAGCCGCCGTCGACAGATCGCTGGACGCCCCACGCGTTTGCGTACGCCGCGGCGCCGTACACGCGCAGGGTCACCTCGGTAGCGCCGGCCTTCACGGCCTCAACGCGCGACGGCGCGTTGGGCGTGGTGTAGGTCGTGCCAACCGACGCGTAAACGGAGTTGCCGCCGGGGCCGTGCGCGCACAGGCGGTACTCGTACTTGTGCCCGGCCTTGGTCGAGTTGTCCGTGTAGTTCTGGACGTCCCACGAAACGTCGGCGATGTTCACCCATGAGCCATCGTCGGTGCGGCGGTCAACGTAGACGCCCGCCCACGGGTAGGCACCGTCCATTCCCGTGTAATCGACGTCCCAGGTTATCTTCTGCGATGTGTCGGACACGCGCTGCAGCTTGCAGTTCTTGGGCGGATGCGGCTGCGAGTAGCCGCGCTGCGGCACCCATGCGTACACGGTAGCCCACGCGTCGCCGCCGGCAGAGCCGTAGTAGTTGTTGTACGTCTTGCCGTAGACGTGCACCTGCACCGGGCAGTTCCAGCCGCTCGCGCCGCGCGGCACGTCCACGTCAAATGTCACCGCGTCGCGCGTCGCCCAGTTGCCGTAGTTGTTCAGCACGACGTCGCGCGAGCTGCGCACCGAGCCGTTCACCACGACGTCGTAGTGCGTTCCGTACTCGGCGGCGTACTTGTCGTCGATCGCTGAGGTGACTCGCAGGCGAGTCGTGGTGTCGTTGACGTTCCACTGGCTGTCAACGGAGATGTAGCCGCGATACCAGCGGTTGCGGCCCGCGATCTGTATCTCCCTTGTGTGCTCTCCCACGGGCTACCTCCTCGCTGTGGATGAGCGGCGGGCTGCGGCAACCAAGGTGTCGATGGCGTCGGCCACCGCCACGTCTGCGTTCGCCGTAGCTCCGTCGATTGACAGGTAATAGGTGTCGCCACCGGAAACCGAGCCGACGGCTGCCGCCGCCCCGGTCTCGTAGGTGACGCTGTTTCCGCCGAACGACATGCTCAGGTCGTCGGCGAAGCCCGATACGGTGGCCTTCACGCCCTCGAAGCGCTTCTTCAGGCCCGCTTCGAGGGATTGCATGATCCAGCCGCCGTTCGGGATGAGCAGGCGCAAGTCCTTGCGCTTCGGGCCTTTGAGGCTGGCGATCTTGCCCGCGATGCCGGAAACGAAGTCGTACACGCCGCCTATGCTCGACTTGATGCCGTTGAGCAGGCCGCTGACGATGGAGCTGCCGGCGCTGTAGAGCAGGGAGCCGAGGTTCCCCAGTGCGCTCACGATTCGCCCGGGAATCGACGACACGAAGCTCACCACGGAGTTGATGCCGTTCGACACGCCGTTGCGGATGTTGCTCCACGCGTTGTTCAGGATGTTGCCGACCGCGTTCCATGCTGACGACCAGATGGATTGCACCGTGGACAGGCCGCCCGATATGAACGACTTCACGTTGTTGATGCCGCCTTGCACGGCAGTCTTGATGCTGTTCCACGTGCTGGTCACCCAGTTGCCGATAGCGCCCCAAATCGAGTCCCACACGCTCTGGATGAGCGCGAGGCCGTTCTGTATGACCGCCTGGATGAGCGCAACGCCGCCGCTGATGACGTTCTGGATGATGCTCCACACGTTCGCTGCCAGCGATTGGATGGCGCTCCAAACGGAACCCCAGTCGCTGTTGATGACGCCCAAGACAATCGTGATGATGTCCTGGATCGCCTGCATGGCGGACGTCACGATGACCGAGATGTACGGCCAAACGGCGTCGATAACGCCCTGAATAGCGGTCATCGTCGATGTGATTATCTCGACCAAAACGGGAAGCACCGTGGAGACGACCGTCTGGATAAGCGTGCATGCGTCAGATATGACCTGCTGGATCAGCGGCATGTTGGCCGTTATGAGGTCGGTCACCTGCTGGATGATTGGGCAAACCGTCGTCGTGATGGCTAGCGCCACCTGGCCTACCGCGTCGATGATCGTTCCGATTACGGGAACGAGGCCCGATACGATCGAGGCGATGACCGGCGCGATTGCCGCAACCAGCCCGCCGATGGCGAGCGAGAAGCTGTTCACGACGATTACGGCGGCGGCGAAAAGCCCCTGAAGGGGTTCGGCCAAAGCCGTGAGGCTCTGGAACGCCGGGGCGAGCGATGACGCGATGCTCGAAGCGATGCTGACCATGGAGTTGCGAAACGCCTCGTTGGTTGCCATGCTGTAGGCGAAGATCGCCGCGAAGGCGGTGATTGCCGCGACGGCGACCGCAGCAGGCGCGGAAAGCGCCAGGAACCCAGTGGCAACGCCCTTCAGAGCCGGAACGATGCCGCCCGTAAGCGAGTTGGCAAGCGCGCCGAGCACGGGAATCTGCCCGATGAGGCCGCCAAGCGACACGGCGGCTAGGCCGGCCAAAGCGGCGGCGGCCACCTTGCCGCCCGTTCCGAGCTGCGAGAGGTCTACGCCCTGGATCTTCTCGGCCAGGCTGTCGAGGAACCCGCACACCTTCTCGACCGCGCCGCCTGTGCGCGTCAGGTTGCCCTGCGCGTCGTATGTGACGCCCAGGAACTCGCCGAAGGCCACGGTGAGCGGCTTCAGCGCCGCACGGCACGAGTTCAGTACGCCTCGTATGGAGTTGAACACGGGGATGGCGGAGTCCTTGAGCGGAGTCATCCAATCCTGGCCGATTTTCGAGAGCGCGGCCTTCATGTTCGCCATGGAGCCGGTGAAGGTCTCGTTCGCCGCCTTTGCCGAATCGCCGAACGCGGAATACATGGCGTCGGAGAAGGTTTGGAAGTCGATCTTGCCAGCCGTGACCATCTTGGAAACCTCGTCGGAGGACTTGCCCAAGTAGGTCGATAGCGTTGATATTGCGTTGATACCTCGGTCGGTGAACTGCGCGACCTGCTCGCCTGAGAGTTTGCCGTTCGCGGCCACCTTGGCCCAAATCGAGGAGAGGTCGCCCAAGTCCTGGCCGAACGTGGCGGCTGTGCCCACGCAGCCGTTCAGAGCCTTTTCCATGTCGTTGCCGGCGGCGACGCCAGATGCGGCGAGCTGGGCGCACGCCTGCGCGGCGGTGTCGAAGCCGAACGCCGTTCCGTCAACTGATTGCTGGATTGTGCTGTAGAAGTCGCTCCATTCGAGCTTCATGCCCTTGAACATCGTCTGGGCCTTCTCGATGTTCAAGGCGCGGCTCATGCCGCCGGTGGCGGCGAGCGTGGTAACGCCTGCGGTAACCGTTCCGATGGCGTTGCCAATTGACTTCGCAACGCTGCCGAAGCTGTTCGCGAAGTATCCCGCCACCTGCGAGCCGACGCCCTTGGCCGTCTCGGTGAGGCCCTTGAGCTTCGATGCGGAGCCATCGACGCCCGAGTCGAAGTTCGAGCCGTCGTAGGTTCCCTTGGCGGAGAGAACGTAATCAGCCATTCAGCTTGCCTCCTCCCCAAGGCGTCCATGGCGGGTTCTTTCGGTGCTGCTCCTTCAGCGCGTCGATCTCCTCGTAGGTGAAGGAGTCCTCGCGGAAGGAGCCGTTGCGCTTTTTCCAGAGCTTGTGGCGCTTCTTGGACAGGCAGTTGGCAACCGCCACCTGTACGGCGTCCTTGAAGAGGTTCGATTGGTCGACGGTCACGGTCTCAAGCTCTTTGCGCACGAACGCGAGCTGCACGGGCGTGTGCTGCGCGTACTGCTCGTAATCCCAACCGAGCCTGGCGGCGAAGAACGCGAAGTCGGCCTCCCTGCGGAACAGGGCGGCGTCTTGCGCGGCTTCGCCGCTTTTCGGCTTGGCGGTGAAGTAGTCGAAGCCGGTGAGGCGCGTTAGGGCTAGTTCCCTGCGCCCTTGAATAAAAAAGCGCAGTCGCGCTGAAGCGCCATCATCACGGCCTGGAACACGACGGGGTAGCCGTTCGTGTCGATGAGCTTGTTCACGATTTCCTCGGCCTTCTGCGGCAGGAAGTAGCCGCCGCCCTGTACCTTCAGGCCGTAGCCCGCGATGGCCGCAAGCTCCTTGAAGGTGAACATGCCGTCGTTCTTGTAGAACGAGGCGATGATCGGCGTGTGGCGCTCCTCGTAGAGGTCGATGCGCTTGCGCGAGAATCGGATCTCGCAGACGTGGCCGCGCACGGTGAAGGTCTGCGGCTCCATGCTCTCGGGGTCTTGCTCAAGCTCGTTCACGATGTCTTCAGCTTCCGTGGCGTCTGCGGTGGAATCCTCAAGGAATGCGTCGAGTTCGGTGTCTTCTGCCATTGGTCAGGCTCCTTAGCTGTTGGAAACGGTGATGGTGGCTGCGGTGATCTGCTCCTCGGATGCGGTCTCGTAGAGCCACGGCTTGCCCGTGCCCTGGAACTCCATGGAGTAGGTGGCGTTGTCGTCGTTCGGCGCCTCGAAGCTGTCGGAGGACACGAGCGCGAGGCCCATGCGCAGCGGAACGTACTTGGTGTTCGCGCTCGTGCGGATGCGCTTGCAGACCTTCAGGCACAGGTACTCGCCCTCGGCAAGCGCCTTGGCGACGGTCTTCGTGGCGGAGTCGTCGGGCGAGTACAGGCCGTCGATGGATGCGTCCCAGCTCTTGGAGCTGGCGAACTTGAGCGTCCAGCCGCCGATGGCGTCGTCCTTGGTCGCGGCCTCCGTGTTGTCCTGGCTCATGTTGAATTTGAGTCCCTGCTGGCCGCTCACGGCGAGCATCTCGATGCCGATCTTGTCGGTAACGAGGGCAACGATGTCGTTGCCGCTGAGGGCCTTGGCGGTTGCTGCGTCGAAGTCGCAGCCGATGAGGTTGGTGTCCTGCTGAGCAGTAGACATCTCGGTTCCTTTCTAGTTCTTGACGCGGAGGCCGTAGCAAACGCGGAAGGTGAACTCCGCGATGGCGTGGCCCTCGTCGGTCTCGTCTTTCTTTACGGTCTGCACGCCGTTGCAGGTCGTGCGGTAGAGGCTGAACGGCGCTGGAAGCTCGAAGCCGTCAGCAAGCGCCTGTTCGAGCCGCTGCACCATGCCGAGCACCTTGGCGTTGCTGTATGGGCGCACTGGCTCGCTGATGCAGTGCACCCAAACGGTGATGGCGTCGATGTACATGGTTTTGGTGTTCTCAGGCTGCGTCGATTGCAGCTCGACGCTGTAAAGCGGCGAATCACGATTCTCTGGGCTGTCGTAGCAGCTGGTGCCGGTACCCGCCTCGATGGCCTCTATGAGGCAACCGAGGAACACCGCGAGGCTTAATCGTTGGATCATCGCGCCCTCCCTAGAGCTTCCGTAGCTGGTCGATTAGGTCTTGTCTGAATATCGGCTCTTGCGCCTTGACGTTGCGTTGCAGGAATCGCTGCCCCTCCACGTATCCGCCGTTCACCGTGCGGTGGCCGTACTCGACGTGAGGCGCGTAGTCCTTCGCGTATCCGACGGTGTCGCCGGACTGCCCCAACGACATGCGCAGCTCGCCGTGTGGCCCACCAGGCCTGGTCTTCTCGGTAGATACGGGCGTTCCGCCGTCCGCTTTGCCACGGTTGTAGATTTGGGCCATGTTCTTCATGATCACGGCCTCGAACCTTACGTGCGAAAGGCGGTTGAGCTTTCCGGCAAGACCGTTCACGTCGCGTATCACGAGGCCCATGGCTTGCACCTCTTGACGCTCACGACGGTTGCGTCGCCGTCGGCCATGACGTTCTCGACCTCGTAGGAAGCCCCTTTGACCTCGACGCCGCAGATGCCGGCGAAGTCGCTTGCCGGGCGCTTGGTGAGCAGGGCGCGGGAAACGCTGTCGAAGGCGTTTCCCGCCTCGGCGCTGCGAACCTTGTGGCTCGGGCCGAAGCGCACGAAGAAGTCGAACGCCTCGACGGTCGAGCAAATGGGGTTGTGCAGCTCGTCGATGCCCGTCTGCTCGCGTCTATAGGCCTTTGCCCTACACCACTTCATCGGCGCGCTCCCATGAACTTGATGCCTTTGGGGCGACACGCCTCGCGCAGGGCCTCGATGTCGTCGGAATAGGCGGACAGCACGTCGTCGATGAACGAGTTCGACATGCTGCCGCCGTCGGACGCCGATTCGGAGGTGCTGCCCTCGTAGCCGCGCAGGCGCAGGGCCTTCACCGCCGCATCGACGGCGATTGACTCGGCCAGGCGCGGAAGTCTCTCGACCTTGAGGCGGATGAGCAGACGGTCGGTGACCGTCTGGATCATCTCCTCGATTGCCGAGTCGTCCGGCACGGCCTCGTCTGGGAGGTATCGCGCCTTAACGCGGTCTACGAGCGCGGCCATGGGCTAGCCCTCCACGTGGTCGGAGGCCTCAAGGGCCTGCGTGGATGTCGTGTCGATGGTCGCGATGATGTGGCCGTAGACATTGGGCAGCACGGGGATGAACACGCCGGAGGCCTTCGTCCACGTGGCCACGGGGTCGGGGGTGTCCCAGCGGGTGCAGGTGACGAACTGCATCTGGCGCTTCTCGTCGAAAGCGCCGCCCTGCTCAAGCTCCTCGGGGGTGACGCCCCAAAGGCCCGTGCCCACGGAGCCGTCGTAGCCCACGGAGCACATGACGAACTTGTCCTCGGGGAAGAAGCGGCCCTGGGACACGCTGCCGCCCTCGGCCCCGATGATGCCGTAGCGCTCCTCGTCAACGGTCAGCGTAAGGCCGTTGAACTGCTGCGCTAGCAGGTTGTTCACCTGCGCCAGGCTAGGCAGGATGCCCGCGCCGTTGACGCCGAAGATGGCCTTCTGCACGGCGGCGTTGCGCTGGATGAGGGAGAACACCTTCTTGGAGGTGACGGCCACGGTCGGGGTCTGGCCCTTGCCCTGCGCGATGGTCACCCAGCCGTCGATGTCTCCCAGGATGTCGGCTTCGGCAACCGCCCACTTGGCCGTGACCTTCTGGTCTTCGGGCACGCCGAAGTCGATTTCCATGGACACGTTGTTCTCGGCGATGATCATCTTGCCCGTGGTCAGGGCCTCAATTTTGGCCTTCTCGGCGCGCGTGACGACAGACTCGGCGGTGCGGGCGACGTCATCGAAGACGTAGCGGCGCACGGAGTCCATCTGCATGTCGAGGCCGCGAGTGATGCGGCGCAGGCGCTCGGAGAGGTTGATCTTCTCCTTGATGAGCAGGGACTCGGTGGTGACGCGCTCGAACGGCACGCGGGAACCGATGTGTGCCTCGGTGTCGAAGCCGTGGATCATGGCAACGGTGGGCAGGTTGCCGTTCTCGGCCAGGCGCGTGTACTCGGCCTCGATGTACTGCGTCTTGCGGTCGGGGAACAGGCGGGAGCCTGTGTAGCTGCGCTGGACGTTGAAGCCCTGCGAGAAGTCGAGCATGTCGCGCTCGGTGATGAGTTCAGAGATGAGACACATGTTGCGCTGCTCCTTTCGTTAAACCAGGTAGAGGCCTGTGGCGGCGAGGTCTGCCTTCTTCGCCTTGGCCTCGGTGGATACCTTGTCGGCCTTGAGTCGGCCCTGGAAGATAACCGCAGCCGGGCACTTGTCGGTATCGGTCATGTCGTAGTCCTCAAGGAACACGCCGAACTCGGACGTGCCCGTGAAGAGTGCGCCCGCCTTGATGAGCTTGCGGCCGTCGACCTCCTTGGCCATGGCCTGCGTGGCGGTGCGGGTCTTCGCGACGATGCCCACCTCGGAATCGAGGATGCTTTGGGACTCGCCGTAGGTGAACGCCTTATTGAGCGCCATCTTTCTTTCCTCCGTTCATTCGGTTGCTGTAATCGGATGCGAACTTCGACGCGAACGACTGGCTGGGCTTGGTGCCCGCGCCGTCTTTCGGGGGCTGGCGCTTCAGCGCCTCCTGCACGGCGGCGTTTACCGCCTTGGGGAACAGCTCCTTGATCTTGGAGATCGCGGCGTTGGTGTCGGCGGCCTTCTCCGTGACGAACATGGACAGCAGCTCGTCGCCGAGGTCGATGCCTGCGGCCTTCAGCTCGGAGCGCGCGACGCCCATCTGCTCGGCGAGGTTGATGCGGCGCTCAAGCTCGGCCTTCTCGCCCTGGGCCTTCTTCAGCTCGTACTGCGCGCGCTGCAGGTCGTTCATGCCCGCCAGCTTCTCGGCCTCGGAGCGCTTGTCGTCGGCCTGCTGCGCAAGCTCCTCGCGGATGCGCTTTTCGAGCTTCTTGCCCTCGCGCGCGAGCTTCTGCTGCACGATGGCGTTCACCTCGTCGTCGGTGTACGTCTTGCCCGAGAGCTTCGGGTCGGTGCCGTTGCCCTCGTCGCCGGTAGGCTCGGGGGCTTGGTCGTTGCCCTCGTCGCCTTCTGCGCCATCGCCTGCGGGGTCGGCGCTGCCGCCCTGCGGCGGCGTGAGGTTTCCGCCCGCTACGCCAGCGAACTTCTGTCGATTTCCGTCTTTCGCCATGTTTCGCACCCTCCATAAGGTTTCTCGTGGCTCATGCCTGCACGTTTCGCCGTAGCTTTTAGCGGGTTCCACGCCTGCCCGATGCCGTGGCTTTTAGCGACTTCAACGCTCGGTCGGTCTTTGACCAAGCCAGTGTCCCGCGTGCGTGAGATTCGCCCGCTACGAGGGGTCTAGGATGTTTTCGAGGCGTTCTAGCGTCGGCAGATCGGCAAGGCGCATGACCTCCGAACCTTCGTCGGTTATCACCACCATGGGGATGCGCGTTATGCGCTCGGAGTTGTTCAGCCGCTCCATGAGACCGTCCCACGCCCAGTGCTCGCGCACCTGCCCGGGGTATTCGGCTGCAAGCGGCTCTATGACCGCCTTTCGGTAGGCTTCGCACGCGGGGCAGCCCCGGCGCGTGATGTACTCGGCTCTTATCACGTCTCCTCCAATCGAAAAAAGAAAAGCCCCCATGTCCGGGGGCTTCGTTCTACCGTGGAGGTGAGAAGGGTGTTCGGTTTTAGCGGTGGAGTTCCTTGTTGCGCTTGCGGATGATGGCCTCGGCCTGCTCTTGGCTGATCTCGTCCAGCCACAGCTCGCCTATAAGCATGTCCCATAGCTCGGTATCATCGTGCCATCTGCCAAGCGTGAAGTTATATGTCTCGGCGGTTCCCGCCTCAAGGTCGATGCGCGAGACTCGCTTTCCCGTGTCGTCGGTGTAGTAGGTCATTTGCGCACCTCCTCGATGTTGGGCGGGGTAGCCAGCCCGTCGGACAGCTCTATCATGCGGCGCACAAGCTCGGCGCGCCTCTTCGGGTCGGTTTCGGGCAAGCGCGCTTCCTCGTACAGCTTATGCAGCTCGTTCTCCTTCAGGGCAAGCGACTCGGGCGTGTGGAACTGCAATTCGAACTTGAAGCCGTCTGGCGTCTCGAACTGGCAGTTGACGCCGCGATAGGTTACGCCCGTGCTTTGCAGCGTATTCTTGACCCTGATCAGAGTATAGCCCGCCTTCTCAAGCTCGGCGCGGATGCGGGCGAACTCGTCGGCGAAGCTGGATGTCTTCAGCTGGTAGGTGTACCGCAGCACGTCGTGGATGCCATCAGCCGCCTCTTGCTCGGTGATAACGTCTTTGTACGAGTCGGTTCGTATCTTGCGCGCAAGCGACTGCTGGCCCTTGAGCCTGAAATCAAGCCCCGCGAGCGTCGAGCCTACGCGCTGAAGCGATTGCAGGAACGATGTGGTTTCAGGCTCGCGCACCATGGCGTCGGAGCGCAGGCGTGTGGCCTGTGTGGCCGAATCGCCGCCGCGCTTCTGCACGTACTCGTCTATCCACTTGCCCCAATCGGCCACTTCAAGGGTGTAGGAGCAGCGGCACCACGGGTGCATGGGCGGAAAGTTCGTTCCCGGCATGCGCTCCGACAGCCTTGCCGGATGCTGCTTCTGGTAGGCCTCAAGCTCGCGGCACACCTCGCAGGCCTTGCCGTCGTGTATGCAGCTGATGGCGTAGCTTTCGAACTCCGACTCGTGGACGCGTGCCTGCGCCTCGTTGAAGAGGTACGTGCCCTCGGTGTACACGAGGCGCATAGCCGTTCGGGTGCCGCTGTGGTTCAGTCTCGCCCGAAGCTCGCGCGAGACCTCGTCATAGGAGACACCCCGCGCTATGAGCTTCGAGAAGTCGTCGTTGAGGTAGCTCGCCAGCTTCTCGCGGTTTGTCCAGATGCGCGCCGAGAAGTCTTCACCGGCGGCCCATGCTGCCCCCACGGTGGCCTTGACCACCTCGGAGTCGTAGCGGTAGAAGTCCTTGCCGAAGCCCAGCTCCTCGGCGGCCATGTTGGCCGCGCGGCGCGCCTGCTCGGAGAAGTGGCGCTGAAGCTCTGCCTGCTCGATGGCCCCTATTTCGTACTGCTGGATGCGTATCTGAAGCTGGATGGCCTCAAGCTCGTTCAGCCGGTAGATGGACTCGCGGACGGGCATGAGGTCGGCGTACTGCGGGTACTTCTTGGCAAAGTCGTCCATGCGCTCCATGAGCAGGGTGCGGTCTTCCGCGCTGATGGATTGCAGCAGGCGGCGGTACTCTATCACCTTGTCCTCGCCGTACTGGGCGTAGTAGGCGGCTATGAGGCGGTCGAGCTTGGCCGCTTCGCTCGCGTACACCTTCTCAAGGCGCTTGCGCAAGGCGGCCTCGTCCTTCTCAAGCTGCGCAAGGAACTCGTCTCGGCGCTCGCGCCAGTACTCGTCGCTAGGCTTGCTCATCGCTGCCCATAAGAAGCTCGATGATCTGCGCCTTGGTGGCGTTCTTCGGAAGGGTCACGCCGCTTCCCTTGGCAAGCTCGCGCAGCTCGTTGATCTTCATGGCCATCAGGCCGGCGTTGTCGTCCGCCTCGGGCTGCTCTTCGGCAGGCTCGGGTTCGGCCTCTTGCGCAGGCGCTTCCTGCTGCTGTTCCGCCTCGGGCTGCGGCGCACCGCTCGGCTGCTCCTTGATTGCGTACGTTGTCGTATCCACCAGGGAGCCGACCGTCACGAGGTCTTCGCGGATGTAGCCGCCCATGGTCAGCTCAAGCCAGCCGGGTGCGGCATCCTCGACGTGCGCGGCGCAACCGCTGCCCATCGTTCCGATAATTGGCGCCTCTGCGCTCGGCTGCTCGCGGATGGCAAGGCGCTTGCCTCGGCTATAGATCGCTACCTTCATCGTTGGTTCCTTCCTCTTCGGTGTCATCGGCCTGAGCCGTCCTGTTGGTGGGCATGCCGCCGCTTATGGCGTCGGCCTTCTCTTCCTGCTCGTCGCGCTTGCGCTGCATCTCTGCCTTCGGGTCGCTCACGCACGAGAGCACGGAAAGCTGGGTCTCCTCGGACACGATGCCAGAGAGCTGCCCGGCCACGCTTGCCTCGGATTGCAGGTCGTCGGGCATGTTGCGGTGCATGGTCACTTCCACGGCCTGCCAGTCGTCGCCCGCGAAATCGGCGTTGGGGTAGGCGGCCAGAAGGCGCATGCGCTCCTGCACGCCGCGCCTGAACTTCAGCTCTTTGTTTCGCGCCAGGTTGCTCATGGGCATCATGCGCATCTTGAGCGCTATGCCGGAGGCCGTGGCGAAGTTGTCGTCGGTGATGTCGGGCACCATGGCGGTCTTGTAGATGAGCGTTTCCAGGCGGTTGATGAGGTTTTCCTGCACGCCGTCGGCGTTCGGCTTCACGAGGAACATCACGTCGAGGCCCTCAGTCGATTCGCCGAACAGGTTGATGATCTTGTTCTCGCGGATGTTCTCTATCTCGGACTCGTCAAGCTCCTTGCCCTTGACCACCATGTAGCAATCGCTGAAGTACTCGACGTCGTTGGCCTTCTCGGACAGCACGGCGTTGTACTGCTCGATGAGCGACAGCACGCCCTCGTAGAGGCCGCGCCCCTCGGTGTTCTGGCGGAAGTCGACCGCGGGCACGCTTCCGAACGCATGCGCGCTAGGCTCGCCGAAGGCGAAGCCATCGTTCGTGCGGGCGAAATCGACCACCTGCGCGGCATCCGACCAGCTGCCCTTGATGGCCCCGTCGTCGCCGTAGAACCAGCGCACGAAGAACAGCGGGCGCTTCAGCACGGAGTCGTCGTACACCATGAAGGCGGTCAGCGGCGCGACCGCGATGGAACGCGGCATGCCGTCCTCGTCTTGGTAAAGCATCTCGTAGGCATGGCCGAACTTGGAGGCCATCTTCGAAAGCTCTGCGTCCACGTCCTCCTGAAGGTTTCTCGCCGTGAACTCGGCGATGAACGCCTCCACGGAGCTTTTCCGCGAATCGGGCATCCCCTCGGCGTTTTTGACCGAAAGCGTCATCGGAACGCCGATGAAGTAGCCCTCGAACGTCTGCGTGATGGTGTAGGCGAAGTCCGCCGCCATGCGGTTGTCGGGCTTGTAGTCGGGCTTCCTGCGCCAGGCGCGGTCGAAGATGGCGTAATGGCCCCTGTAGGCCGCGTCCAGGTACTCGTAGCGCGGCTTGTGGGCCTGCTCGAACTCGTCGATGAGCCTCTGAAGCAGCTCGGGCGTCATCTCGGTGCCGGCGGGCACGCGGAAGTCCTCGGTCTCAGGCTCGCGCTGCATCTGGTCGTAGTAGAAGGAATGGAACTCGTGCGCCACTTATATGCCTCCCTTGAAGAACTTCACGCCCGGCTTGCTCTGCCACTGCCTTATCGCGCTTGCGAGCGAATCCGGCATGTCGTCGTGCGCTGCGTTCTCGCTGTAGTCGAGCACCTGGTTCAATGCGTCCGCGTCGAGCGGGTACTGGTCGCAGTCGAGGAACCTCACGTTGGCCCACTGACTGCGCAGGTGCGTGCTTATCTTGATGTACTTGTTCTCCGCCTCCTGGTAGGAGCAGCACGGGTGCCCCCTGCGGATGATGGACTTGCGCAGATAGCCCTTGTCGGCGTTCGACTCGCAGAAGACGGTGCCGATGCGCAGGGCCTTGCACTCCTTCAGGATCTCGTCGAGGCAGTCGTCTACGTGCCTATGCCACATGCGGATGTGCGCGTACCAGATGCCGCTCCTCTCCCTAACGCAGGTGAAGGCCGTATAGTCAGCGCCGCCGTAGCTCGCGTCTATGTGGCCTATGCCGTCCGCCAAAAGCTGCGGCTCTTTGAAGAACTGCGCGTTGGTGAACATGGCGTCCTCGTCGGCGATGTGCTTCAGCTCGTAGTTGGCAGCGAAAAGCGAAGGCGACATGCTGGCGCGCACGCGCTCTATGTCCTCGCGGCTCATGAGTCCCGTCTCGAAGCAGCTCCATCGGCGGATGTTGGGCATCAGCTGGAAGGCGTCGTCCTTGTGCCACGGCGTGCCCGTGTTGAAGATGCGCCCGCCTCGGTTGCGGATGTTCTGAAGCTCCATGTACAGCAGCTTGATGCGCTCGCGCTCGGCTGCGGACACCCTGTCCTTCACGTTCACGATGTCGTCGGTGAACACCTTGTCGGCGTGCTTGCCCGTGAGAGAGCCGCCGCAGCCAAGCCCCAGCAACTGGGGAGCGCCCGACACGCCCTGTTTGAGGTTCGTCGACACCGAGGACTGCGTGGCCTTGGTTATCACGAGGTCGGTGCCGTAGAGCATGCGCCCGAGGGCCTGGAACCACTCCGATTGAAGAACGTTGGCCGTAGCCGTCATGACCTCTGCCACGTCGTCGTCGGTCTTGCGCAGGAATATGACGCGCTCGCCGGGGAACAGCACGAGGATGAAGGCGAACGAGATGTGCAGGCACGTGGTCTTGAACGAGCCTCGGTGCGCCTGGATGGTCTCGTCCTCGGTGCCGAACACCATGTCCTTGATCCACTTGTTGTGCAGGCCGGTGAGCTTGTCGTATCCCAGCTTCACGGCTATGTCGGCGGGGCAGTCGTACACCAGGTCGATGAGGTCAGCCCTTGTCGGCATGGCGCTTCGCCTCTATCAGCTTGCCGATCTCCTCGGCCGCGTGCGACACGTCCGCTGCCACCTCGACCTTCTCGACGGGCTTCTCGCCTGCGGTGTCGCGAAGGAACTGAAGCGCGGCTATGTCGCCCTTCATGGCCTTCCTGGCGACCTTGAGCACGCTTATCTCGGAGACCGTGAGCTTGCGGTCGGGGTAGTCCTCGAAGGACATCCCCTCCAGCTCGTCCAGCTCGGCGTCGGTGCCCTCGAACGGCATGTGCAGCACGGTCTTGGCGATCTCCTGCAGCTGCTTCTTCTCGCGGCGCTTCTTGGCGGCGGCCTTGCCGGCCTTCGAGGCAGCGGCCCGGCGCTGCTCGGGCGTCTGGTCGCGCTTCGGCTTGATGAGGTTCTGGTCGTTCATGGCTAGTCCTCGAACGTGAGGCCCATGAAGCGCAGGCGCTTGTCAAGCTCGGCGAGCGCGCCGAAGTCGTTGGAGCCGTACACGAGGGCGTGGACGATGGCGGTGTCCATGACGTACTGCCACTGGCGCTCGTCCCAGCGGTCGCTGCAACGGTCGTCGCGCCACGCGTTGAACCATGTGACGGTCTCGGCGGGCCAGTCTGTGTCGGTGGGAAGTGTGGGCTTCTCTCGCTTGGCTGCCATGCGTTCACTCCTCTCTGTTTTGCTTTGACGATGGAAAGGGCCAGCGCCTTATGATCGCGCTGGCCCTGGGTTCCCCCTTAGTAGGAGGAGCGGCCGGAAGAGCTGCCGCGACCGCGATTGAACGCGGAGCGCACTCGGTTGGCGATGTTTCCCGCTGCGCGGCGAATACGACCGAACATGCCTGCCTCCTCTCGTTTTAGGGAACAAAAAAGGCGTCCCGAAGGACGCCTTGATTTTCCTATGCGCGTGAGATTGGCCTTAGGCCTCAAGGGCCTCAAGGATCTTCGACCCGTCCATGTACAGGTCGCCGTACTTCGCCAGGGCATACTCCCTGATGAAGCTTTCGAGGTCGTCGGAGTCGCGGAACACGCACACGACGTAGTAGGCGCTGCTCCAAACGTTGTCGTAGTAGGGCTTAACCTCAAGCGACTCGAACGCCTTGAGTATGGCATCGGCCTCGGCGAAGCTGTCGCCTTCGAGGCTGTCGGTGGTCTCGACCGAATCGAGCGGGTTCGGCATCGGCGTGCCCTTCTGCTCCTTCGGCTTGAACTGCCGCTTGTTCTGAAGGCCTATGCGCTCCTCGAACACGGGGCGGATTACGTCGCCGAACGTCCAGCCCTCGGCATCGGCCTTGACCAGATCGGCGAAGCGCCCGCGCTCCTCGGCGTCATGGAAGCAGAAGCAGATCCAGAAGCCGGAATCGACGGCCATCTGAAAGCGCTTCTCCTCGCGCTTCTCGCGGTCTCGGTAGCTTTTCTGGTGGTCGGACAGCTGCGCTTCCTCGGCCGCCTTAGCCTCTTTACGCGCCTTCTGCGGCTTCTCAAACTTAAAGCCCATAGTGCTCCCACCTCTTCTCGTCTGCCTCGATGAACGGGTACCACTTCTTGACCACGGCGAAATCGTCGGGGCGCTTCTCGCGCAGGGGCTTCATGAAGCGCATGTCCAGGCCGTCGAAGCTGCGCCCGAACAGCTCGTAGTCCGGAGGCAGGCCGATGCCCCTGCGGGCGATCGCATCCATGACCTCTGCCTTCGTCCAGTCCGCAACCACCGAGGCCTTGTGCGTGGTCTGCTTCATGAGGCCGTGCTTGGTGAGGCTGGCTCGACGGTACGGGTTGTCGCAGGCGCGCACGCCGTCGCAGAACCACGTGTCATCGGGCAGGCCGAGGTCTTCGAGGATGTAGGGGCGCATGTCGTCGTAGCTGTAGACCGGCATGTTCGCGGCCTCGATCACGTCGCAGTGCGCCGGACTTTGGAACACGCAGTTGTTGAGCGTCCTCGACCATCTGGGGTGCGGGTACTGGTGTATCTTCACGCCGAACACTTTCTCGATGGTTCGCACGTTCTGCTCGACCATCGGAAGGCCCGGGATAGACCAGTAGTAGATCGGCACGACCTCTATACCCTCGTCCTCAAGCGCCACCCAGGCGGCCAGCGAGTCCTTGCCCAGCGAGCAGGAAAGCACCACGGGGCGTCCTTCCGCCTTGAGCCGCTTGCGAATCTCGGCGCTAGTCGGCTGGCCCTTGATTATCGTCGGCATCTTCGCTCCTCTCCGTTATCTCGATGGGTTCGCCCATTCCGTTCAACGTCAGCTTAAAGCCCATGTGAGAAGCCATGAGCGCAAGGTTTCCCGCGCCTAGGTCGGAACCTTGTTTGATCGTATTCTGAACGTAGTTCCTGCTCTTGCCCATGGCCTTTGAAAGCGCGTACATGCTCATGCCGGAACGGTCGAGCATTTCTTTAAGCGCCTCAGTCGGTGTCATGCAACCTCCCTTCATGCCTTGATCTGATCCCCCGATGATACAGCAATAGCAATAGGGATACAACAATAGCAATTGTGCAGGTATTGTGTAGAACAATAGCTATTGTGCATTGTGCCTATAGCACACTAATTATTGTACAATAATTCAGTTGTCAGCAATGAGGGCCACAAAGCCCACAGAGCTAGCAAGCAGCTTTAGAACCGAATAAGGAGGCTACAGAGATGGCAGAGCAGCAGAGTTTAGATCTGGTGGTAAGTGGTCAGCTGGTGAGCAACCACACGATCCTAGCCATAGTTGAGGGTATGCGAGCACGAGGCTACTTCAGAAAAGGCCCCCAGGGCCGAAAGGATGGCCTAGAGCTTGCAACAGCCTTGAAGCTTGTAAACGAGTACATGGCTTTTCCAGAGCTTGGCAGGTACACAGTAGAGGCCACGAAGCACAGGCCAATTAACGAGATCCCCCGAGCCGATTACGAGCAAGTGGAGATCATGAGGGCTTGCGATAACTACCTTGCACAGGTAACCGAGGCATTCAAGGCCAACAGCGACGAAGAAGCCATTATTTACATGGTGAAAGACCTTCGAAAGCAGGTCATAGCCGATGGCATCGAGTCCGGGGCCTTGAAGGTTCGAAAGTACTTCGGCAAGCATGGATTTTACTACATGGACGATCAGGGCAAGTGGCAGAACGCCAAGGCCATTGATTGGAACATCGGCGAAACGAACCCCATCAGACCAGCAGAGCAAGCAGCCTAAAGCAAGCAGGAGGCCCCGAGAAGGGGCCTCCCGCAACAACACACAGGAGATCATACCATGCAGAAGCTACTCACGAAAGAGCTGCAGAAGAAGCTCCCGCCCCTTTACTCACAGGACGGCAAGAAGGCCGACACGATCGTGTACGGCCACTGGTTCAGCTGCATAAACGGCTGGGACCTATACGCCACCGAGTACGACGAGGAGACGGGCGACATGTTCGGGTTCGTCTTCGGGGCGGTCCCCGAGATGGGCTACTTCAACCTGGCAGAGCTCGAGGAGATCAACAGGAAGTACGGCATGAACTTCTTCGAGCGCGAGACCTACTTCACGCCGAAGAGGGCAATCGAGATCCCGAGGATAGCAGAGGCGTTCGGCTACCTATGGGAAAAGTAACGGACAACTACCGGGAGGGGCCTCGCCCCTCCCATTAAGGAGGCTACAAGATGGAGCGAGAGAGGATCATCGAGAAGATCAAGAAGCTGCGCGAGCACAGCGTCGAGAACGGCTGCAACGAGGCCGAGGCGATCCAGTTCGCCCTCAAGGCCCAGAAGCTCATCGCGGACAACGACGTGGAGGAGTGGGAGCTTGCCGACGAGGTGAAGCGGGTGACCGAGACCACCACCGGGTGGACGGCAAAGGCGTGGGCGCCGAGCCTGGCGCAGACCATCGCCGACAATTTCAGGTGCAAGGTGTACCAGCGCAGGGTGACGGCCCGCAAGTACGAGTTCGTGTTCGTCGGCTACAAGGCCGACAGCGAGGCGGCGGAGATCGTTTACGCGAACCTGCTCGAAACCTGCCACAAGCTGGCAAACGAGTATCAGGACTTCGCGTACACCGACCCCGACGCCTACTCGAACTTCGTTATCGGCTTCATCGCCGGGGTGCGCGCCGAGCTTGAGAAGCAGTGCTTCGAGCTGATGATCGTTTGCCCCAAGGAGGTTGAGGACTACTTCGAGGGCCTGGGGCTTGGGCGATCCCATAGGCGAGGCCTCAAGGCATCCAACAACGACAGCATAAGCCGAGGCATGCAGCAGGGGCGCGACGCGGTGCGCAGCCGGCGCGTGGAGGCCCCGAGGGGCAACCTCCTCCCGGCATAGCAGAACGACATAGGGGCAGGGCTTCAGGCCTTGCCCCAATCTTTAGAAAGGGGCACACCATGCAGGTAAAGGCAGGCGACATTTTCGAATGCGAGGGCAGTTTCTACCAAGCCATCAAGGCCACAGCGAAAACAGCCACGATCAGGCCCATAGAAAGCACCTTCGAGGGTTTGGCCGACGCCTACGGGTGGGAGCGCAAGTACATGCCCCTGCCGAACTGCTTCACCTACGACCCGATCATGGGCCGAGAGGCGAGCGACAACGGGAAGCGCCTCAAGGTCAGGGACTACGGCAGGGCGAAGAACAGCCCCGAACTCGAATTATGCGGGTACCGGCTCACCCTATGGGACGGCACCCCGAGCATCTGCGACACATACAACTAGAAAGGCAAGCCATGAAAGACCGAGAGCCGAAGCAGTGGCACGAGCTTTTGCAGATCATCAGCGAGGCCAAACGAGACCTAGAGAAGGCTATAGCAGCCGAGAAGGCCACAGGGCAGAGCAGATAGCAGCAGGCAGCAGAAAGCCCCCTAGATTCGATTCTAGGGGGCTTCTTCATGCCTTCAGGGGCTACACAAGCCCCCATATACTGGCAACCCAGCGAGCCAGCAGGGAACAAACCCCGATCATTGCGAGCGACACAGCCACGAGGCTACCGGCATACACCACGGCGGCTATGACCTTCTGCGCGCGGTTCACTTCAGGCCCCCAATCTTGGCCTTGATCTTGCTCAGCACCCCATAGGGGCGAGGAATTGGCACGAACACGAAGCGCTTGCAACCCTCGCGCCCGCAGGCACCAGGATAGGGCTTCGAGCCGGTGATGCGCCCGCGCTTGCGGTTTCTGTCCTCGCAGTCCATGAGGTGCAGGCGCATGTCGTCGCAGCCGCATGCCTTTACGAGGTTGGCAGTCGCCTGCACGACGTCGGCGCACTCCTCCATGAGGGGCTGGCGGCATTCGGCCTTGGCCTCGTCGTCGCGGCACTCGTCCCACACCTGCCAGGCGTTGTACACCTCGGAAGCCTCCTCAAGCACCTTCAGGGCTTGGGCCTTGTCGGGCGTGACGCCGTCGAACGTGGCGACGCTGCCCAAGATCACGCAGTCTTGCATGTCATACTCCAATCATCCAGCGCGCGAGCGACGAAGCCGCCCACACGGCAAAAGCATCAATAATCAGGGCCACGGCGAGGAACGCCAGGCAGCCCCAGTTCACGTTTCTCAAGCGTTTCCCCTAACCGCAGGCGAACAGGGCGAGCAGGATCAGACCTGCCGCGAGCATCCGGACAACCCAGGCCTCAAGCGCCAGGATTCCGAGCAGCAGCGCCACACCGGAGGCGGCTAGCCATCGCATCGTTCGCACGTGTCCTCCTGCATGTCCTTGTAATGCTCGACGATCCAGTCACGCGCCCAGCAGGCGGCCTCCCATGCCGGAAGCGGGCGCTTGCCCGCCTCCTCGTCGAACGCCTCCTCGAACTCGAACTCGCAGATGCCGTAGTCGCAGCAGCCTTCCAGCAGATGCGAGCAGTCCCCGCAGGTTTTCGGCTCCTCACGGTTCCACGGCGCGTTCGGGTCTCCCTCGAAGCACCCCGGCGGGAGGTTCCAGCCACTAGGCGGCTCGTAGCCAACCATCTCACCACACCCTCTCGAACCGGTTATGGTCGAGCCACCAGCTCGGGCAGTGCTTCAGGCCTTGCCAAAAGCGGTAGTACGTCCAATCCTTCTGGCGGTCGGCATGGCTGCAGCCGTAGAACTTCCCGTAAAGGCATGTCGAGCAGTTTTCTGGAACGTTATTCCTCTCTATCACCAACATCGTCAGTCACCGTCCCAAACGCCGTCGGGGCGGATACGCGCCATCGCGGCCAGCTGCAATAGGGGGCGCTTGGCGTTGCCCTCGGTGGCTTCCCAGTAATCTTCGGAAACCTCATCGGACAGCTTGGCCGCTGCCGCTTCGAGCACGGGGATGGACTCCGCGCCCGTCATGCCGTAGATGGTGCGGATGCCCTTGTCGCCGAGCACGCGGTAGTAGTGCTTGCCGTAGTTGTAGGTGACGTTCAGCCAGAGACCGGTAGTGCCGCCCATGGCGTAGGTGCCGCCACGCATGTCGTGAAGCACGTCGGTTTGCAGCGCCTCGTGCGTCACGGGGTCGCACAGGCGTATGTCGTAGCTCATCGCGCCTCCTCCCAGTAGTCGCAGTGGTTGTTGTCGCCCGTCACGAAGTGCTTGCCGTCGTGGTTGCAGTAGCAGCGCGTGCCGGTAGTGCTGCCCGCCTCATTGCCATCCACGTCGAAACGGACAATGGGCACAACGTCGTGCTCGTGGTGGGCGCAGTTGCCGCATCGGTGCGCAGGCGGCTTCCACTTCTCGTGTATGTCGGGGTTGAATACGTATTGGTCGGTCATTTCGGTTCTTCCTTGTCCGCCATGGCGATCCTCTTGCCGATCCAGCGCATGACCGGAACGGCCATCGAGTTGCCTATGGCCTTGTATCGCGGGCCGTCGGGGCACTCATCGGCGGGTTTGCCCCTGTACGGTATCCGCGTGTGGTTGTCTGGGAAGCCTTGGAGCCGTTCGCACTCCAAAGGCGTGAGTCTTCTGACGATCATGGTTTCTCCCTCGTCGGCGAAAAGCGTTTGTGTGTTGGCGGTAGAGAGGGTGAGCGACACATCGTCGCTCACCAGCGCTCCTTTGCCCCCCCTGCGCAGCCGCAGCGGACTACGAGGGTGCAGGCGCTCATACGCACACCGTGGGCGCATCGCCCCCGACCTTGAGGGTTCCGACCATGTTCTCGTCGATGGCCGTGTTGGCGTTGAGGTCGGCCATCGCTATCGGCTCGGTCAGAACGGCCGGGTTGTGCCAGTCGGCAGTGCAGGTCGGTGACACCTCTTCCTCGTAGCCTATTCCGCCGGCCCCGCTTCCCTGGTGGTACTTGAAGCCTGCGCTTCGAGTGCAGCTTCTAGCCTCGGCGGCAAGCTGCGCCCTCTCTTCCGCGCCCGTCGAAGAACGCCCGCGCAGGCTTTCTGGCTCAACAAGTACGCCGATGGGGGGCAGGCTCCAAGGCGTCCGACAAGAAAGAGACGGCGCCGTCTTTGGGCCACTCCGAAGAACTGCGCATCAAGTACCCGCCACGCCAGGCCGTACCCGAGTTTGTCCATTTCGGACAAGAGCTGTCTGAAAGCCTCCCCACCTTCGCTTGAGAGCGCTCCGGGGACGTTTTCCCAAAGAAACCATCGAGGACGTATCTCGCGTATTGCGCGAATGTACTCAAACATGAGGCCTGATTCACCTTGCAACCCCTCCCGTTTCCCCGCGATCGAGAACGACTGGCACGGGCTGCCTCCCACGACCAGATCGCACTTGCCGCGATACTTCTTCCACTTAACCTTCGTCACGTCACCGACGTTCGGCACGTTGGGATAACGCTCGGCGAGAACGGCACTGGGGAACTCATCGAACTCCGCGAAGCACAGCGGCTCCCATCCGAGCGGTTCCCACGCGACCGTGGCGGCTTCTATCCCGCTGAAAAGCGATACGTACTTCATCTGCATCGCCCGATGCTCTTTAGGTACAGGTTGCTGCGGCGCGATCGCGCTAGCGCGCGGCGATAGCGGCGCTGCCACCTCGGGTCGAGCCGCTTCGCCAGCTTGCGTATCGACTTCGCCGCTTGGCGGAACGCCCGCGCGAAGCACTCGGCCAACGCCTTCACGGCATCCACCGTCATGCGGGCTGCCTCGGCGGAGAACTCGCTACTCCTCATAAAGCACCTCCAACCCGTATGCGGTGGCGGCGTCGTGTTCGATCTTGCAGCCTCGGGCGTCTTCCCAGCCCTTGCAGAAGTAGGCCGCATGACAAAGGCTCATGTTCTCAAGCGACTTCGCGAGGAAGCACAGCGGAACCTGCACCACGCCGCGCTCCTTCATGGCCTCGTCGCTGTACCACTCGTCGGTGAATAGGGTGTTCACGACCTCGTAGCCCATCTGGCGCAGCTTCGCCACGGCGAGGTCGCGCGTGGCCACGATTTCCTCGTCTGTCTTGCCGGCCATCGGCTGCGAGATCATGGCCTTCTTCACGGTTGCGGCTTCCTTGGCGGTCTCGGTTTTCTTCTCGTCGGTCATCAGATTTCCTTTCCTATCAGCTTCCACAGGTCGAGGAGCGTTCTCCTGCACCTGCGTATATCGTTCTGTATCTGGGTCTTGCCCTGCCCGTCTTCCAGGCCGTAGCCGAGGCTGCCGTAGGTGTGCAGGCACGACTCGCTAGCCTCTCGGGCCTCAATGTTGTCGCACAACTCGTCAACCATCAGGCGCAGCAGTTGCGCTTTCCGCAACACCTTGGCGTTAGCCATCGCTGCGGCCCTCGCAGGCGATGATGATTCCCGCCGTGATGGACTGCACCATGTAGGCCAGCTCCTCGGCGGCGGGCGTGTCCTCCCCAATGCTGGCAAGCATGTCGCACGCCGCATGCGTCGCCTCGTGGGCGGCGAGCGCGTACAGGTCCGGGGCCTTCACCTTGCGGCTGATCCAGATCACGCACCCCTTGCCCGGGATGCAGCTGGTGAGGCCGTCCTTGCCCTTGGTGTCTCCCGGCTCTTCACCCATCCTGCGCACGGCCTCGCGGTACTCTCGCTTGCTGGTGGTGACCCAAAGCGGGTCGAACGGCATAATCAGCGGCTCAATCTCGGTTGCCATCGCGTTCCTCCTCACAGCCCAACTCCACGCAACCGGGGAACCGGCCCCGCAGGTCGAGCACGGTTCCGTCTTCCAGCAGTGCGAAGCACTGGTAGCTGTCGTCGGTCAGGGCCTCGACGATGGAAAGCGCCTCTTCCTCGGTGCCCGTGGTGGCGATTTCGATGCCCTGCCGGTATGCGCTTGCGTAGCTCTGGCAGAGCGAGCGCTCGTAGATGCGTATCATTCGCGCGCCTCGGCAGCCTGCTTGTCGTACTTCGCGCGAAGCTCAGGTTCGAACTCCTTGATGAACGCAAGCACGCTGATGCCCTCGGGCAGGTAGTACTTGCGCACATTCTCAAGGCACCAGTCCTCGAACGTCTCGCCGTCGGTCACCTCGCACGCGTATCCCGTGCAGTGGCTCATGAGCGCATCGCGCCTGGCCTTGCGGATGGCCTGCTGCATCGCGGAGCCGTGCGCCGCCTCGATGGCATCAATCTGCCCGGTCAGCTCGTCGATGCGCTCGTCGCGGTACTTCAGCTCGCGGTTGAGCATGTCGTTCTCGTCCTGCTGGTCGAACAGCTGTGCGAGCACGTACTGCTCGCAAGTCTTGATCTCCATGGTCATTTCCCTTCTCGGATCATTTCGTTTCCGTGTTCGTCGGTTATCGCCCAATAGCCGTACTCGTACAGCCCCGGGTGGTGCGGCTCGTAGACTTCCAGCAGTTGGCCCGTCCACCAGGCCTCCTCGTACACCTTGGAGCGCCAGCGCCACTCGGCCCTGAGGCCCGCGCCGCCGTGGAACTGGTTGTGGCACCCGGTCGTGCCGCTGCCGCACAGGGCGAACAGCGGGCTTCGCAGGCTCCACGTGCCGTTCGGCGTGACGAGCTCGAACTCAAGCCCCCAGCTTCGGTGCGCCACGTGGTGGCAGCTCTGTGCGCGCCTGCCGCAGACGCAGCAGCGGTCTTGCAGAAGCTCGTACGACCGCTTGCCCGTGTAGCGCGCCCCGAGGTGTGGCTTTCCGTAAAGCTCGGCGCGCTCCTTCGGCCAGCCGCGCAGCTGGCTTGCTTGCAGGATCATGCGAGCCTCCCGTCCGGGCCGTCGAACTCGACCACCCTTGCCCCGTGGCGCAGCCGCGACACGATGGCCTTGGCCGTGTCGGCGTCGCCCTGCTCGGCGAGCCTGCGCACGAGGTCGCTGGGCCTGTACTGCGTGGTGACAAGCGTGGGGCGCATCGCCGAGTAGCGCTGGTCGATGAGCTGGAACAGGCTGTCGAGCACGAAGCCCGTGGGCCTGCGCTTGCCCAAGTCGTCGATGAGCAGGTAGCCCGCTTCGGCATAGCGCTTCAAGGGGTCGCCGCCGTCGTGGAAGCTGCGCTGAATCTCGTCGAGCACGCGGTACATCGGCACCATGAGCGGCGACTTGCCCCGGTCGTGCAAGCGCATGGCCACGGCTGCGGCGCAGGTCGTCTTGCGGGTGCCGACGTCGCCCCACAGGTAGAGCCATTGGCCGCCCTCCATGGCAAGCGCAAGCTCGTCGGCCATTGGGTGGTCAAGCCCCAGGTAGCGCTCGGGCACGCCGCAGCGCACAAGCGAGCGCCTGCGCTTCTCGGCGACGGCCTTCTCGGCCTCAGCCTGCTCTTGCGCCGCTATGGCAGCGCGCTCGGCGACGGCCCCTTCGCAGCCGCACGACTCGTAACCGCAGAACAGGAGCTTGAGGCCCAGCTGGGTGTACCGCGCGTTGAGCACGGCCCCGCAATGCGGGCACTCAGTCGTACTGGGAAAAGTCGTCACCTTCGCTCACCTCCTGCTTCGTCTCGCGTATCGGCTTCGAGGTGCGCACCCAGTTGCGCACGGAGGCCTTCCAATCCTTCATTCGCGATTTGCCGACCATCCAGCCCTTCTGGGCGTAGAAGTCGACGAACCGCTCTGGGTCGAAGTCGGTCGAGGCGAGGTCGATGTCCTTGGACGCCGCATAGGCGGCTGCGTACTCGGCTACCTCTTCGGGAGAGGGGGCGCGGAAACGCGCCGCACTCGCTTTTCCCTCTTCCTTAATTCCTCTTCCTACTTCCTCTTCCTCTTCGCTTGGCCGTTTGCTTTCGGCTTTGCTTGCCAGCTCGCTTGACGTTTTGCTTCCGCTTTTTCTTTGCGGTTTGCTTCCCGTTTCGCTTGGCCGTTTGCTTTCGGCTTTGCTTGCGTCGTTGCTTGACGATTTGCCGCCGTTGCCTCCCGCCACGATGCGCGAGCGGGAGGTTTCCATGACGGGCCGTATGGCCGTTAGCACCGCTTCCTGGGTGTCGGTGCGCGGCTCGGGTTCCTCGCCCGTGCGCAGGTACCGGACGATCATGCCTATAAGCTCGTCGCCCTCCCTGCGGTTGCGAAGCCTAAGCGGCCCGTCGATGAGCGAGTCCAGGACTTGCACGCCGCCGTCACCCCTAAAAGGGAATGTCGTCGTCGTACACGTCCATCGACTGCTGCACGGGCTGCTGGGGCGCTTGCTGCGGGGCCTGCGGTGTCTGCTGGGGCGCGTACTGCGGCACGGGTGCTGGTGCTTGCTGGCGCGGCTGCGGGGCGGCAGGCGGGTTCTGGTAGGCCTGCTGAGCGTTCCACTGGGGTGCCTGCTGCTGCGGCGCTTGCTGCGGCTGGTACGCCTGCTGCGGTGCCTGCTGGGGCGCGTAGGCCTGCGGTTGGTAGCCCTGCGGCGCGTACTGCTGCGGCTGGCCCTGCTGGGCGTTGGGGTTCTGGCTCAGAAGCTCCACCTCATCGGGGATGACTTCGAGCTTCGAGCGCCTGCCGCCGCCGTTCTTGTCCTCCCACGAGCTGTAGCGCAGCTTGCCCTCGATGGCCACCTTCATGCCCTTGCGCAGGATGCGGCTCAGGGCCTCGGCGCGGTTGCCGAACATCGTGCAGTCGACGAAGTCCGGGTAATCCTCCCACTGGCCCGTCTGCTGGTTCTTTCGGCGGTCGTTGACCGCAACGCCGAAACCGAGAACCGCCATGCCGCCCGCCGTGCTGCGAAGCTCGGGGTCTCGCGTCAGGTTGCCCGTAATGTTCACTCGGTTGATGCTCACAAAAAGCTCCCTTCTCCGGTGCCGCCGCTCGTCCACGTCCTCTGGATGTCGGCGTCAACGGTCTTGATCCTCAACTTGATTGCCATGATTGCCTCGCTCGAGGCCTTGTAGAGCGCTTCGGCGCAGTCGCGCAGCTGCTTCTTCTCGGCTATGTCGGGGCGTCCCCGGCACAGGTCGCTTATCACGGTGACCGGCGTGCCCTTGGAACGCTCCTCCAAGATGGCTATGCGCAGCGCCTTACGGTACTCGGCCTCGTTCTCGGCGTACTGCTGGCCAGTCCTGCGCAGGGCCTCAAGCTCCTGCATGAGCTGGTCGAAAAGCTGCTCGCGCTCTCCGTACAGGTCTTGCATGGCCTACAAGACCGTCCACGTCGGGGTCGCGCAGCAACCGGGGTTCTGGATGAACTGCTCGTACTGCTCACGGCTGTTGAAGCGGTAGGCGGTGCCGCAGGCCTTGCACTTGGCGTCGAACGGCCCCTGCACGGGCGGCTCCTTCTCGGGCTTTTCCACGCCGTTCAGGGAGTCCGGGTCGCTCGTGCCGTCGATGTCGAACATGCCGCAGAGCGCGTACTTGCGCGCGTAGCTCGACGCCGAGCCGGTGAGCTGCGTCTCGCTCATGCCCTTCTGGGCGAGCGGCTCGCGGGCGTAGGCGCAAATGACGATCTCGCCGGGAGCGCCGTCCTCGAACTTCACGAGGCAGGTGGCCTTCACGTAGAAGCGGTCGCCCACCTGCTCGATGGAGTCGTTGAGGGTGAAGAACACGCCCGCGTCACGGCAAGGCTCCTTGAGCGCGGCAACGATGTCCTCCATCGAGCGGTAGTAGTAGTTGCCGTGCGCGTTGTACCGCGCCTTCGGCACGACCACGGAGCGCTGAACCTGCGCCACCGCCTGGTCGATTGTCATGTGCTTGTCGTCTGCCATTCGATGCTCCTAACGGATCGTGCGCTCGTAGACCTGCTGCAGGGTGCCGCGCTTGAACACGCCGCTCACACCGATGCTCCCGCAGAAGCGCCCGATGGCCTGCATCTGGTCGGTCGTGGCGGAGTCGATGAGCATCACGCAGGGGGCTGCGGGACCACTCGACACGGGCTCCGGCGAGGCAACTGGTGCGGGCACGGGCGCCGGTGCGGCAATGGGCGCGGGGCCGATAGGCTCGTCGCCGATCTCCTGCATGGGGCTTCCGCCCGGATACCAGTTGCCGGCGGGTTCGGGCGCGGCCTCCGGCTCTGGTTCAGGTTCCATGGCGGCTTTGAGCTCGGCAATGCGCGCGGCCTCTTCTGCCGCCTTGCGGGCCGCTGTGAGCGCTGCGCCCAGGTCGAGGGTCGCGAACAGCTCGCGCTCGGCCTCGGCATAGAAAGGCTCGCCCTCGAACTGCGACTTGAGCGTTTCCCAGTCGCCCGCCAGCTTGGAGACCTTCGCCTCAAGCGCCTCGTAAGCCTTGATCTCGCCGAAGGTCTTGTTGAGCCACTGCGGCTCGTGGAAGCGCTCGTAGGGCACGACGGGGGCCAGAAGCCCGGCGAACTCCTCGTAGTGCTCCTGCAACTTGGCGTAAGCGCGGGCCTTGCGCTCTTCCTCGGCCTGGTCGAGCTGCGCCTTAATGTTGTCGGCGGCTTCGTCGATGATGGCCGTGATCTGCTTGCAGCGCTTCTCGAAGGCGTCGAGCGGCTTGCTGTACTCGCGCTTCACGGCCTTGCGGCGCTCGTCGATCTCCTTCTTGAGGCCGTTGAGGTAGCTGCGGTCGTGCTTGGCCTCTGCGATGTTCTCCTTCTTGGTGAGGTCGTAGGTCGCGCCATCGTAGGCCTCGACGGTCTTGCGCACGTGGGCTTCGAGCGCGTCGAAGTTCGCCTCGATGACGGACGGCTTGTAGGCCACGGTCAGGCTCGATGCGTCCTGCTCCTCGATGACCTCGGCCACAACGTTCTCGGCTTCGTTACTCATCCCAGACCTCCCCGGTCTCGTCGTCGAACTCGATGGTCTTCTGCTCGCTCTCAACGGTCAGGATCACGTAGCCGCCCGTCTTCTTCATCAGGGGGAAGGCGTTCTCGCTGTCCATTCGGACGGTGAACTGCAAGACCGCCTCGTCGCCCTTGATGGTCGATTGCTTGAACAGGGCGCGTGCGCTTACCGGCTGCGTCGTGATCAGCGCCATGGCTAGTCCTCCTTCTTCACGCCGAAGATGATGCTCATGACGTGCTTTGCGGCCTGCTCGGCCTCTTTGCGGCGCGCCTGCTCCACAAGCTTCCGGTTGGTGTTCTCGTTGACGACCTGGTAGCCCTTGGCGCGCACGTCCTCGGGGTAGCTTTCAAGCGCGGCCTCGGCCAGGGCGATCATGGCCCACCAAGCGCCCGCGTCCTTCTCGTCGGCCTCGGCCTCGCCGCCCGCCACTATGAGGGCGTTCACGGCGATGCAGCTGGTGAGGTCGATAAGCGTCTCGATGCTGTCGGTGCGGCTCATGCCGTCGTTCACGTTGTTCTCGAAGTGCTTCATTTCTTCTCCTTCACGTACTCCTCGACGAAGTACTCGATGTAGATGCTGATAAACGGTTGCGTCCCGTGGCAGGGCCTCGGGCGCTTGTCCACGGTGCAGGTGATCACCTGCTGGTCGTCCTTGAATGCGAGGCCGTTGAGCGAGTCGCAGACGAGCTTGCCCACGTTGTCCCAGTCGGGTTTTCCTATGTCAGAGCGCCCTTCCCAATACTTGGGGTTGCTCTTAGCGAGCGGTCGGTAGGTGGATATGCGCATCCTCACGGGGCCGTCGTGCCCGGCGAAGGTCTCGCCGTATTCGGCCCGCCACGCGTCGCGCACCTCCTTCTCGGCCTTCAAGGTCTTGGTGGGGGTGTAGGTGCGGCGGTTTCGGTAATCGGTGCGGGGGCGCTGCTTGCCCACGACCTCGCGAACCGGAACCACGACCCGCGCCGTCGCTGCCAGCGTTTGAACCCAGCTCATTCGCTGAAACCGTCCGACTGGCTGCGGTGCTTGTTGAAAGCGCCCTTCAGCTGCGGGTAGCGGGCCTCCATGATGCGGGCCAGGCTCGGGGCGATGCCGTTCTTGCAGGCCACGTGCAGCTCGTTGCGCACCATGTTCACCAGGTAGTTGACCGACACGTAGCCCTTGCGGTTGAGCCTCACGGCGTTCTCGACCATGAAGTTCCAGGCGCCGGGGTTGTTCTCGATCCACTTGCGGGCCTCTTGGAAGTCCTGCTCGCCTGCGAAGCCGAGGCCGAATATCTCAAGCTGGTTGCTCTGCGGCTTGGGGCTGTAGCGCTCGTCGTTACGCATGGACGACACCCGCCGTGGTCTCGTAGGCCTGCTGGGCGGTTGCCACCGCGCCGTCCATCGTGGGGATGATCCACGCCCACAGGACGATGAGGAAGATGAGCGTGGCGGCTAGGAAGCCGACCAAAACGCCAGCCTTGAACTGGGAGGCGTCCTGCATCTCCTTCGCGGTGGGGCGCTGCTTGCGTTCGAATGGTATGATGGTCGAAGCATCGTTCTCGATGCGGTTCATGCGGGCGCTCGGAGTGTGGTAGCTGGGGGCGCTCGCTTTCTTTTTGCTTTGCATTTCGTGCTCCTTTCTGATGTTTCCGCTGGTCATAGCACGTGTGGCTTTTGGTGTGCCTATTTCTGCTTTTTCTTGGCGCGGCTCTTTGCGCTGTAGTAGCGCTGTCGCTCCTGGTTGTTCCTCTTCTCCCTGATCGCCTCCTCTCGCATGGCGTTGGCCTGCTCGGCTAGGTCGGACATGTGAAGCTCCTTCGTACACTCGATGCACCAGCCGTTGATTCGGTTCAGGGGGCGGAACGTCCATCTGCCGCAGTTGGGGCACTGGCTGCGCTTGCGGAGCGAGAGTCCGCAGCGTTGCGCTTGCCACTTAACAGAGTCTTCCGAACGTCCCAGCGCCTTGGCTATCGCCTTAGCGCCTTCGCCCGCGTGCTCTTCGAGGTACATGAGTTCATGTGTCGACCACTGCCTCATTACGCCTGCTTCTCGCCTTTCTGCTCGCGCTCCCAATCTCTGTAGGCCTTGGTGAGCGTCGTTACCATTTGATCCAACCTGGTTTCGCGAAGCGTTTCGCGCTTTGCTTCGGCGCTAGGGCGCGAGTCGGCAGACTTCATCGCTCGTCACCTCGATTGCATTCGCGAGCTTTCGTGCTTCCGTAATCGTCATGTCGCTCTCGCCGTTAACCTTCTTGTTGAAGGTCACGAGGGAACAACCGATTGCGTCGGCTACGCTCTGCTTCGTGATGTGCAGCTCGGCAATGCGAGCAGCAACGAGACCTTGTAGGCTGTTCATTGATCCTCCCTTCTTCCTAATGCCCATTAGGTACGAGCAAAACAATATCCTAATGGACATTAGGAATCAATAGCATATTGAGTTTTTCCTAATTTCTGTTAGGATTTACTCGAATAGTCTTTAGGTGAGAGGGGGCTAAAGATGCAGCTATCACGCGCATTGAACGACTACCTCGACGAGCTTGGCATGAAGCAAGCGGATGTGTGCAGGGCGTCCGGTATGTCAGACGCTCACGTGTCGCAGATTTTCAGTGGCAAGATCAAAGACCCAAAAGCGAGCATCGTATACAAAATTGCACACGCTATGGGCATATCGGTTGACGCTCTGCTCGATAGGGCGGAGTCGTACGAGGATGAAAGGGAGTAGCGCATGGGAATGTTCAACAAAAGCGCCGCTAAGAAGATGGCTAGCGATGCTGACGAGTTCATCGTGAGCGACGGGAAGGTTCACGCCCTCGTGTTCCAGGTCGCGGGCAAGGCCATGTATTCGACCGCCACGCAGCTTGAGGACAAGGTTACCGAGCGCATCGACGGAACGTTGTCGCGCATCCAGGACAAAGGTTGTCAGGTCGTCGATGTCAAGATGGCCGTCAGCGCCAACACGCGCGACAGCGACATGATGCTGTACTCGTTTACCGTCTTATATAGGTAAAGAAAAAAAGAAGCCCCACGGGGTCACAGCGTTGCAGCGCTACCCGTGGGGATTTCCACAGAACCTCTGAAAGGAGGCCGTTTCTTATTATGCCAAAAACAGCGGTGATATACGCCCGCTTTTCATGCAACAAACAGCGCGAGGCCTCGATAGACGACCAGCTGCGCGTGTGCCGCGACTGGTGCAAACGCGAGGGCTACGCCATCGCCGCCGAGTACTGCGACTACGCCATATCGGGCCGCACCGACGACCGCCCCGAGTTCCAGCGCATGATAGCCAACGCGGGCGAATCCGACATAGTGCTTGTGTACATGATGGATCGCTTCTCCCGTGGGGAGTACGACGCGCCCATATACAAGCGCGAGCTTGCCAAGAAGGGCGTGAAGCTCGTGTCGGCGCTTGAGGCCATACCCGACTCGCCCGAGGGCATCATCTACGAGAAGCTGCTGGAAGGCCTTGCCGCCTGCGAGTCGAAGAAGACCGCCATGCGCACCAAGCGCGGAATGGAGGGCAACGCGCTCCGTTGCAAGACCAACGGCGTGCGCGTGTTCGGCTACCGCAGGTCGGAGGACGACGAGTACGAGATAGACGAGCATGACGCCGCATTCGTGCGCGAGGCCTTCAAGCGGCGCATCAACCGCGAGACCGTGAACTCGATAGCTCGGGACTTCGCCCAGCGAGGCGTGAAGACCTCCAACGGCAACCCGTGCGGCTACTCGATGGTTTACCAGATGCTCCACAACAGGCGCTACACGGGGCGCTACGAGTGGGGCGGCATAGTCAAGGAGGGCGGAATGCCCGCGATCATAGACGAGGTGACTTTCATGGACGCTCAGCAGGTGCAGGGAACCAAGAAGCGCTCTTCGGAGGACTGGGGCGATTTCGCCTTGGCGGGTAAGGCCATATGCGCCGGCTGCGGGCGCAACCTGCAGGGCGTGAGCGGGCGCGGGCGGCACAACGTCAAATACGAGTACTACAGCTGCGTTGACGGCTGCATGAGAAACGTTCGCCGAGAGGAGCTTGAGGGCTCTATCGTCGGTGCCCTACGCGAGCTGCTTTCCGACCGCGAGGAGGCCTTGAGGATAGCCCGCATGGTCGCCGACAGGGCAGACGGGGCGGAGATTGCCACAAGGCGAAAACAGGCGGCGGAATCCCTTTCAGCTGCGGAGCGCGGGCTGAAGAACATCCTGAACGCCATCGAGCAGGGAATCATAGCGCCGGGCGTGAAGGAGCGCATAGCCGAGCTTGAGCAGCAGAAGGCTCGCGCCAACTACGACCTGCAGGCCATCCAGGAGCAGAAGATAGACCCGGAGCGCTTCGCGGACTTCCTGCAGTGCGGCGCGAAGCTCGATGACGCAACGCTATTGAAGGCGTTCGTATGGCAGGTGAGCGTATCCGACGAAGACGTGCTCGTGACACTGAACTACGACACGGAAAGCAACGAACCCGCCAGACTTGACATCCAGCGGGTTCGAGGAAAATTGGAATGGTGCCCCCAGCGGGATTCGAACCCGCGATATCCACCTTGAAAGGGTGGCGTCCTTGGCCGCTAGACGATGGGGACAGCGGGAAAGAGTATAGCAGACTTTTTTGCCGGCGCGTATATCGTTGGCAAACTGGAAAACCACCACAAAGGAGTAGGCTTCTATTCCGATTTTCAAATATCTCAATCTGTAACATCTGGGCGGGCAAATCGGCTCTATCTGTTACAGATCGAGACAGACGGCAGGCGTCGGGACGAATATCTCAATCTGTAACAGTAAGACGACTTTCAACGGCCTAGATGTTACAGATCGAGACAAACCGCTGGGACGGGTCAAAACCACCACAAAGGTGCCTGTCCCCTTTGTGGTGGCGGGGCGTTAGGGGAGGAGCTTCATCGCGGCGTCGTGGGCGGCGTGCTCGTAAGCGTCGTCGAGGGGCTTGAGCGGCAGCAGAGCGTTGGCCTGCGCGTCGCCGCGGCGCTTGAGGGCGTGCGCGATCAGCCAGTCGGCGAGCTCGGGGTTCTTGGGCAGTGCCGGTCCGTGTAGGTACGTGCCGATGACGCCCTTGTAGATGATGCCCTCAAAGCCATCGTCGCCGTTGTTACCGGTACCCGTGACGACGGACGTTCCGAGCGGCGTGGCCTCTGCATCGAGCAGGGTGCGGCCGCCGTGGTTCTCAAATCCCACAAAGGGCTCGGGTGCCAGGTCGGTCTTGACGGCGACGTTGCCGATCAGGCGATCGGAGCCGCGCACGGTCTCGGCGGCAATGACGCCCAGGCCCTCGATGCGATTCTCGCCCATATAGTACGAACGGCCGAGCAGCTGATAGCTGCCACAGATAGCGAGCAGCGAGCCGCCATCCTCAACATAGGCCGCGATCTTGTCTTTTTGAGCGAACAGCTCGTGTGCCACGGCCAGCTGATCGCGGTCGGAGCCACCGCCCATCATGACGATGTCGGCGTCGGTGAGATCGAGCGACTCGCCCATACGGACCTCGTCCACGCGCACGGGGATGCCACGCCAGGCGCAGCGGCGCTCGAGGGCAATGACGTTGCCGCCGTCGCCATAGAGGTTGAGGGCATCGGGATACAGGTAGACGATGCGTAGCGGGCGCGAAAGCTCGACCGGCGCAATGTCGGTGGGGACAGCGCTGCCATCGGCGCGCGTTACGGCGTGGGAGGCGACCGAGCTCGCATCGGTGCCCTTAAGCTCGTCGAGCTCCTTGACCAGCGGCGGGAAGGCCGTGTAGTTGGCGACTGCGTAGAAGGTGTCATCGGCGGATTCGTCTGCCACGGCGCCAATTGCCTGCGCGACGTCCGAGATAATCGCGGCATCGATGCCGGCGTACTTGAGGCGTACCTGCATGTCGTGTGCACGCGTGCCTCCGGCAAAGGCGACAAGACCCGGCGTGTCGGCGATGCGCTCAAAGTCGACGTCGTAGATCCACGATACATCGTGGCCGTCGGCGTCGTTGTCGTTGAGGAAGAAGGCGCAGAGCCTGCCGCCTGCCGTTTTAATGGACTGAATCTGGCGATCGAAGCCCACGGGATTCTTAGCCAGGTTGGCCTCGACGGTGCGGCCGGCGATATCCCAGCGGCCCATGCGTCCGCCGGCGGGGACGTAGGCATCGAGCGTGGGCTGCAGGTGCGCCGTATCCACGCCTAACTCATGTGCGGCAAAGAATGCAGCGGCAACGTTGTAGACCATGTACAGGCCGTTGTAGCGTGTGGCGATGTGTGCGGCAGCCGCGTCGGGCGCAGATCCAAAGACCAGGTCAAAGCCGTAGCCGTCGCAGCCAAGCTCCACGCCCGTCACACGACGGACCAGCGCGGGACGACTCCAGCCGCACGAAGGGCAATGATAGGCGCCGAGCTGGCCGTACTGTACATAGTCGTACTCCAGCGGCGCGTTGCACTGCGAGCAAAAACGCGAGTCGCTAATGCGATCGGACTCGGTGCCTGTGGCACCGTCGATGCCAAAGGCAATGCTCATATTGGGGACGCGTGCGGCGATCGAGGCGCACAGCGGATCGTCGGCGTTATAGATGAGCGTCGTTGCCGGCGAAAGCTCCAGCGCATGGGCGATGACGTCCTGGGTGTGGTCGATCTCGCCGTAGCGGTCCAGCTGGTCGCGGAATAGGTTGAGCAGCACAAAGTAGGTCGGCTTGAGCTTGGGCAGGACGCGCACCGTGTAGAGCTCGTCGCACTCAAAGACGCCCACGCGCTCGCCGCCGCCGGTTCGCTTGAGGCCGCTGCGGGCCTCGAGCAACGCGCCCACCACGCCCGGCTCCATGTTGTTTCCGGCACGGTTGCATACCACGGTGGCGCCGCTGGCGGCAACGGCGTCGGCGATGAGGTTGGAGGTGGTGGTCTTGCCGTTGGTGCCGGTGATTACCACGCTGCGGTCGACAAGACCCGCGAGGTCGCTTAGCAGCTCGGGGTCGATCTTCATGGCGATGCGGCCGGGGAGTACGCCGCCCTGGCGCTTAAGGACGGAGCGCAGTCCCCAGCGGGCGATATCGCTCGAGGTGCAGGCGAGAGATGAGCGGAAGTTCATGAAGCCGTTCCTAACGTGAATGACATGGTCGTGGCGTTTGCGCCGTTAAAAGCCGTAGCGGCGCGCAAATTCCTGGGCAAGCTGCGATACGTCTTCGCAAGCGCTGGCCCAGGGGGCAAAGTCGGGAGTATCCGAGATGATGCCGTCGGCCTCCCAAACTGCCTGATGCGAAAGGTCCCAGGGGTCGTGCGGTTCGGGCCGGCAGGGAAGGTACGGCGTCTGATACATGGGGTTCAGCAAAAAGAACGCGCCGCCCTCGCAACGGTTGGCAAACTCACGCAGCGCGCGTGTCGCCGGGCGCATCTTGTTCGTTTTGAACAGCAGGATCGTGCGGGCGAGCAGGTACCAGGGGGAGTCCTCGAGGGCATCGGCCCCCATCTCTTCCTCGAGCTGGTGGGCCAGGGCAAAAAAGCCGTCCTCGTCTTCTAGGCGAGCGAGGGCGAGTAGCACGGTGCCTGCAGCTCGGGTGGGATAGCCTTCCGCCTTAAGGACGCGGCGGGCGTAGTTGGCGGCAGCACGGTAGCGAGCGCTCGCCATGCACAGCTGCGAGATGGCCTCGAGCGTGTGGAGCCACCCGATAAGAGCCGGCTCGCTTACGGTGAGATCGGCCGCCGTCACGCCGTCTGCCAGCACCTTGTTGGCCCAGTAGTGCGGGGCCTCCATGTCGAACCCGGGCACGCTTTGCTGCAGGTAATCGGTCGTGGTCGCCTCGAGTTTCATCAGGTCGCCCAGACAGGCGTCGACGGGCGTGTCCGCCAAAATGATGGCGAGCAGCTGGGCATCGAGGACATACGCATCGATGCGGACGATTTTGAGTAGCTCATCGCGCATATCGTCGAACAGGCGGTTGCGCGTCTGTTCAAACTCCTCGTCGCTGCCCATGTCCTCGATGCGATGGAGCTCGTCGAGCAGGTGGCGGTGGACGCCTGCATAGGACAGCAGTGCCTGGGCATGCTCGGTCTGCGCATACTTATGAGGGTTGACGCTCACGTCGTTATGGACAAGCTCGCGTGCTGCATCGGTGAGTTCGGGGTGCGACGCGAGGTAGGCGCGCTCCAGGTAGACGGGGATGTAGACGCTCGGATCCATTAGAGGTCTCCTCCCTTAAACGGCAAGCCCTGCTCGGCCGCCCGCAGGATGCGCTCGTCGATCTGGGAGCGGACGATATCGTTGGTGGCGACCCAGGCAGCGAAGCTGGCGTTGTCGGGGGCGCCCAAGCCCTCCTGCAGTACCGGCGTCGCTTCGGACAGTGCGAGGACAAGCTCGTCGGTGGAGCCCACGCCCACGTTGACGCGGGCATAGACGCCATCGGGAAACTCGGTTTGGAAGTAGAGTGCTTCGGCCGCGTGCGGGCATGAGCGCACCAGGATGCGCAAGTAGCGCTCGGCACCCTCGTAGTCCAGCTTGCGCCAGGCAGCGCTCATCAGCGCGATGAGCGTCCACGGGTCCAAGTCGCGCTCCGCGTCCTTGGGACGACGGCGTAGCGGCGTGTTAGCGAGATAGGGGACGGAGTGGGCAGAGCGAAAGCACTTGAGCTCCTCGGCGGGGTATTCGAGCTTCGCCATGGCGAGCATCGCGGTGTGACGGACGCCGGCCGGATCGTTGGGGGCAAAGTCGAGGCTGCGGTTTGCGGCTTCGAGCGACATGCGATAGCGGCCGCTAATGAGGGCGCGCGACGCAAGGGCGGCAAGCCAGCGCAGATAGGGGCGGCGCATAAGGTCGCCTGCGGCCTCGCGCTCGTAGGGGTCCTGCGCCGAGGCGATCTTGAGCGCCAGATCATGCTCGACTTCATCGCGCTTGGATACCAAGTACTGTACGTACTCCTCGTTGGAGTTGGCGGTGAGGGCGGTCAGCATGCGCTGGGCATCCCAGTTGGTGGGGTCGAGTGCGGCTGCCTCGCGAAGCATGTTCTCGGCAGCGGCCTCTTCTTGCTCTGCCTGGGTATCGTCAGGGATAAAGGGAATGCGGTAGTCGACAGCCTCGACCACCTTGGCAATGAGATGCCCGGCGCGGTCGCGGTCGTGCACGATGAGCGGCGTGGGGTTGCGGGTGAATTGTTCCATCAGACGCTCTACGGCGGCACCGTCGGTGAGCGGAATATTGTCGCGGCGCAAGGCCTCAAGAACGAGGCGATGGCAATCCTCTTGAATGGGATCGAATGCCATGGGGCCTCCTTTGCTGCGGTTAGGGTTCAAATGTCTCTATAATAAGGTTCTAGTTTACCCGCATGTGGCACACCGGGGGTGCCGCACTTGGACATGCACCTTTGCACCACGAAGACGGATGTCGCACAAATGTCGGCACCTTGGACGACTGAGTGGTATCACGGTGCCGCAAACGGTCGATTTTTGGCGGCGAACGGGGCGCATTTTGGAGGGGCACCGTCCTGCCCGGGATATGTGGTCAACCTTGATAAAACGTTTGCCCAGCTTGGGAGTATGAATGCCCCACAAGGGTCTTCAGGGATAGAAAAAACGTTTCATCATTGTCGGCTTTAGGTGAATAACTGACCAACTAGAACGGTAGAATAATGTTTGTCTGAGCGTTGAGACGTTTAGACATCGCGCATTGTCATCGCCGGCAACGCGCAAAACGGTCCTAACGGAGCCAATTGGGTGCTCCGTTATATACGCAAGTCTAAGAGGGGCTTGTTTAGGAGGCACAGTATGGGACGTTTTACCAATCCTCGTGATCTGTACTTTGGTGAGGGCGCTCGCCACGAGGTGAAGAACCTCAAGGGCAAGAAGGCCATCATCGTTTCTGGCGGCAGCTCTATGCGCCGCGGCGGGTTCCTGCAGGACGTTGAGGCCGACCTCAAAGAGGCCGGCATGGAGGTCAAGCTGTTCGAGGGCGTCGAGTCCGATCCGTCCATCGAGACGGTCATGAAGGGCGCCGAGGCCATGCGCGAGTTCGAGCCCGACTGGATTGTCGCCATCGGCGGCGGCTCGCCCATCGATGCCGCTAAGGCCATGTGGGTCTTCTACGAGTATCCCGAGGAGTCCTTCGATAACATCATCCAGCCGTTCAGCTTCCCCGAGCTGCGTCAGAAGGCTCACTTCTGCGCCATCTCCTCCACCTCCGGTACCGCTACCGAGGTCACTGCCTTCTCCGTCATTACCGACTATGCCAAGGGCATCAAGTACCCGCTGGCCGACTTCAACATCACCCCTGATGTCGCCATCGTCGACCCCGAGCTCACCTACACCATGCCCGCCAAGCTGTGCGCTCACACCGGCATGGACGCTCTGACCCACTGCATGGAGGCCTACGTTTCCACCTGCGCTTCCATGTTCACCGACGCCAACGCTCTGCACGGCATCCGCGAGATCGTCGAGTGGCTGCCCAAGTCCTATGCTGGCGACCATGAGGCCCGTCAGCACATGCACGAGGCTCAGTGCATCGCCGGTATCGCCTTCTCCTCGGGCCTGCTCGGCATCGTTCACTCCATGGCTCACAAGACCGGTGCTGCCTTCGAGAACGGCCACATCATCCACGGTGCTGCTAACGCCATGTACCTGGGCAAGGTCATCCAGTGGAACTCCAAGGATCCCCGTGCTGCCGAGCGTTATGCTTACGTGGCCAAGGAGATCCTGCACCTTCCCGGCGAGACCAACGAGGAGCTCATCGCCGCGCTCGTCCAGAAGATTCGCGACCTCAACGACCAGCTCAACATTCCGCAGTCCATCAAGGATTACGCGAATGGTGGCGTGAAGGTCGACGCCGAGAACCCGCAGATGGTTTCCGAGGAGGAGTTCCTCGCCAAGCTGCCCGAGATCGCCGCGAACGCCGAGACCGACGCCTGCACGCCGGAGAACCCGCGTGAGACCAAGGCTGCCGACTTCGAGAAGATCCTCAAGGCCTGCTACTACGACACCGACATCGATTTCTAATCGACTCTTGTTATCGTAACGAGGGGCTCCGCACGTATCCGTACGGAGCCCCTTTCTTTTTTCTTTTAGAGAATGGGATAGTTATGGCTGCAATTTTCAATAGCCCCAGCAAGTACATCCAGGGTCCGGACGAGCTGGCCAAGCTCGGCTCCTATGTCGAGCCGCTCGGCGCTAAGGCCCTCGTCATCGTGACGCCTTCGGGCAAGAAGCGCGTCGGTGCCAAGATCGAGGGCAGTTTTGCCGAGGCCAAGGCCGAGCTGCTGTTTGAGGACTTTAACGGCGAGTGCTCCAAGGGCGAGGTCGATCGTCTGGTTGCGCTCGCTCGCGACAACGGTTGCGACATCATCGTCGGCGTCGGTGGCGGCAAGATCCTCGACACCGCGAAGGCCGTTGCCTACTACCTGGAGTCCCCGGTCATCATTTGCCCCACCATTGCTTCGACCGATGCTCCGTGCTCGGCACTTTCGGTGCTCTACACCGACGACGGCCAGTTCGACAAGTATCTCTTCCTTAAGGCAAACCCCAATATTGTCCTGATGGATACGACAGTTATCGCGGCGAGCCCGGTGCGCCTGACGGTTTCCGGCATGGGCGATGCGCTCGCAACCTACTTTGAGGCCCAGGCGACGCATGATGCCGACGGCGGCACTTGCGCCGGCGGCAAGGGCGGCATGGCCGGCCTGGCGCTCGCCAAGCTCTGCTACGAGACGCTTATGGCCGATGGCGTCAAGGCCAAGGTCGCGCTGGAGAAGGGTGCGCTCACGCCTGCCGTCGAGCACATCATTGAGGCCAATACGCTGCTTTCGGGCATTGGCTTTGAGAGCTCGGGCCTTGCTGCTGCTCATGCTATCCACAATGGCCTGACGATGCTGCCCGAGTGCCACGGCATGTATCACGGCGAGAAGGTCGCCTTCGGCACCATCGTCCAGCTGGTACTCGAGGATGCCCCGACCGAGAAGCTCGAGGAAGTCTTGGGCTTCTGCATTGAGCTGGGCCTGCCGGTCACGATGAAGGAACTTGGCGTTGCCGAGCTTACGCGCGAGCAGGCCATGATTGTTGCCGAGGCCGCCTGCGCACCCGATGACACCATGTGCAACATGCCGTTTGAGGTGACGCCCGAGATGGTCGCAAACGCCATCCTGGGTGCCGACGCGCTGGGCCACTACTATCTCATGGATGAGTAAATCAAGCTAAGGAAGGGGCAAAGCAAGCAGATGGCTTTGCCCCTTTTTACTATGGTGCAAAGTGGCCTGTCTCCAATGCACAAGTTGGTGCAGGGGGCAAGTTACTTTGCACCAATCGTTGTTTGATGAAGGGCGGATTCTCGTATGGCGCTTCCCATGGTTTATGGCGGTCCCGGCCGGTATGTTCAGGGGCCGGGCGAACTTTCGCGTCAGGGCAGGTATTTGTCATGGTTGGGCTGCGCTGCTTATGTCTTGTTTGACCAGGGCACCGAGGATCGGCTGTGCAAGCAGATTGTCGATGGATTTCTGGACGAAGATCTAAGTGAGCCGTTCTTTAAGATTTATGACGGTCCGTGTACGGAAGACGCCGTTGTCGAAATGGCTAAGGAAGCCCGGGCCGAGTATTGCGACATGGTGGTGGGCATTGGCGGCGGCAAGATACTCGATATTGCCAAGGCCGTTGCGTTTTATGCCGAGGTGCCGTTGTGCGTATGCCCCACGGCGGCTTCGATGGACGGTCCGTGCAGCGCTATTTCGGTGCTGTATCACGAGGATGGGTCGTTCGACCACTACCTGATGCTCGAGAAGAATCCAGACCTGGTCGTGGTCGATACCAACGTGGTCGCGGCAGCCCCACTGCGTATGACGGTCGCTGGCATGGGCGATGCGCTGGCAACGTATTTTGAGGCGCGTTCGTGCGCCGCGGCGCACGGCGCCAACGAGCACGGTGGCGCGCCGGGACACTTGGCCTTGGTTGCGGCTCGCGCCTGCTACGACACGCTCATGGAGTGCGGCGTCGCTGCCAAGCGCGATCTCAAAAAGGGCCGTACATCGCCGGCAGTTGAGCGCCTGATCGAGTGCAATATTCTGCTCTCGGGCGTCGGCTTTGAGAGCGGTGGCTTGGCGTTGGCGCATGCCATCGCCAACGGTCTGACGATTCTGCCCGAGTGCAAGGCAATGCATGGCGAGGCCGTGGCATTTGGCCTGGTGGTGCAGCTGCGCCTGGAGCGTGCACCCGAGCTTGATCAGGTGCTCGAGTTTTGCCAGCGCGTTGGTCTGCCGACGACGCTCGAGGAGCTGGGCCTTGGCGAGATTTCCGATGCCGATCTGCAGAGTGTTGCAAATGCGGTCTTTAGAAATGAACGTAATATGGCCAACGAGCAGGCAAAGGTGACCAAACAAAAGCTCGTGCAGTTCATGTGCGAGGCATAGTTTGGCGCTTGATTGACCTTGTGCAATCGAGGCGGCGATGGGCCATGGGCTATTTGCCGCAAAGATGCGCCGCGTGTAATTTGCCCGAGGCGTGGGCCGATAGCGTATCATTATCTCTTGCTTGTTTGCACTGCTCAGGGAGGGGCCGCGCATGGCGCAGGAACACGATCTGTTTGATGACATTATCGAGATCAGCAAGGGTTTCGACTTTCTTAAAAACCCGCTTGGCGGTGTGACCGATGCACTCGATCCGTCGGCACCGCAGTGGAATCCTGCCGACTACAAGGAGCGTCCGCGCGGCAACACCATTCCGTGCTTGACCTGCAAAAACGAGAAGAGCGCCTGCACCGCGTGCATGGACGTGTGCCCGGTCAACGCTATCGAGGTCGAGGAAGACGCCATCGAGATCCTCGACTCCTGTCGCAAGTGCGGCCTGTGCGCCGCTGCCTGTCCGACCGAGGCGATCATCTCGCCGCGCCTGGCGCCCAAAAACCTGTATGACGATATCGTCTCTGCTGCTACGAGCCACGAGACCGCCTACGTTACCTGCACGCGCGCCCTTAAGCGCATGCCGCGCGAAAACGAGGTCGTCGTCGCCTGCGTGGGCGATATTACTGCCGAGACCTGGTTCTCGGTGCTGGCCGACTATCCCAACGTGAGCGTCTACCTGCCACTGGGCGTGTGCGATAAGTGCCGCAACACTGGTGGCGAGGATATTCTGGGCGAGGCCATCGCTACTGCCGAGGAGTGGGCTGGTACGGGCATGGGCCTGGATGTCGACCCCAAGAGCCTCAAGTGCCATAAGCTTCGCGAGTACGAGCGCAAGGAGTACATGGAAAAGATTGCCCGTACCACGGGCCTGACGGTGACCAAGCTCAATCCGGCGACGGCGGCACTGGCCTCGGTGACGCAGAAGTTGAAGGCTCACCGTCACCAGATCACGCAGCTCGAGCGCACGCTCAACACCATGTGCGGCACCACGACGACCAAGCGTCGCCGTTCGCTCACGCACGGGCGGCAGCTGGTGCTCTCGACATTGCAAAACCATCCCGAGCTTGCCCAGAACATGCAGGTGAGCACGCCGGAATGCGATTTTGACAAGTGCACGTCGTGTGGCGAGTGTGTCAATGTATGCCCCACATCTGCCTGCGATTTGGTGGGAAGCGGCCGCTTTGCGTTGGAGTCCACGTATTGCTTGGGCTGCGGTGCCTGCGTCAAGGTGTGCCCCGAGCATGCGCTCAAGTTGGTTGAGCATGACGCGTCCAATCTGGTCGTCGTCGATCCCGAAGCCGAGGAAAAGGCTGCCCAGAAGGCCAAAGCCCACGAAGAGGTCCAAAAGGCAAAAGCCGAGGCAAAGGCCAAGCTTGACAAGATGCTCGACCAGGTGGAAAAGCTCGCAGACTAGTCAGCGACCCCTATCTCTGCTTCATTCGTGCCGCCGTGGTGTCCGGATTCGCCCGGATGCTGCGGCGGCGCTATACTTATGAAGTTTGAAGTACCTGTACCAAAAGGAGCTGTCGTGTCCCTTTCCATCGGTATCGTGGGCCTGCCCAACGTGGGCAAGTCGACGCTGTTCACCGCGCTTACCAAAAAGACCGGCCTTGCCGCCAACTACCCGTTTGCCACGATCGACCCCAACGTGGGTATCGTCGATGTGCCCGATAGCCGCCTGCAAAAGCTCGCCGACATCGTCAACCCCGGCCGCATTGTGCCGGCGACGGTCGAGTTTGTCGACATCGCAGGTCTGGTGAAGGGCGCTAACGAGGGCGAGGGCCTGGGCAACCAGTTCTTGGCAAACATCCGCGAGACCGACGCTATCTGCGAGGTCGTGCGCTACTTTAAGGACCCCAACGTCATGCGTGAGGTGGGCCGCACGGGCGAGTTCGTCGATCCCGCCGGCGATGCCGACACCATCATGACCGAGCTCATCCTGGCCGACATGGGCACGCTCGAGAAGCAGCTGCCCAAGCTCGAGAAGGAGGCCAAGCGCGACAAGGAGCTCATGCCCAAGTTCGAGGTGGCCAAGCGCCTGCTTGCCTGGCTCAACGAGGGCAAGCGCGCCGCATCCATGGAGATGACCGACGAGGAGCGTGCTGCCGCCAAGGGTCTGTTCCTGCTCACCATGAAGCCCATCCTGTATGTGGCCAACGTCGACGAGGATATGCTCAACGAGGACCTGGCGCCCATCGATGGTGTCAAGCCGCTGCCCATCTGCGCCAAGATCGAGTCCGAGCTTTCCGAGCTCGATCCCGAGGACGCTGCCGACTACCTGGAGAGCCTGGGCCTGGAGCAGCCCGGTCTGGACGTGCTCGCGCAGGCGGCCTATAAGCTGCTCGGCCTGCAGTCGTTCTTTACGGCCGGCGAGATGGAGGTCAAGGCCTGGACGGTTCGTCAGGGCGCGACCGCCCCGCAGGCCGCCGGCGTCATCCACACCGACTTTGAGCGCGGCTTTATTAAGGCCGAGGTCATTGGCTACGACGACTACATCGAGCTCGGTGGCGAGCAGGGCGCCAAGGCCGCCGGCAAGCTGCGTATTGAGGGCAAGGACTATGTCATGGCCGATGGCGACGTCGTGCACTTCCGCTTTAACGTGTAAGGACGACGCATATGTTTAAATATGGCAAAAAAGCCGGCTACATGGGCATCGCGCTGCTCGTACTTGCGGTGATTCCGCTGGTGGTTGCAGCGTGTGTTATCCCCAACATTGGCCCCGAGGTGGCAACGAAGTTTAACGCAGCCGGCGAGGTGACGCGCTGGGGTAAGAGCTACGAGCTGCTGGCACTGCCGGTGCTCAACCTGCTGCTGAGCGTGGCGACGTACTTTACGGCGGGACGCCAGGCAAAGAACAACGAGGACTCCGCTGTGATGGCACGTCTTGCGTGCGAGCGCTACCTGCGCAACGGCTGCATCACGGGCGTGTTCCTCAACGTAATCAACGTCTACTTTATGTATTCGGCGATTACTGGAACGGGCTTTGGCTTTGGTTTCTAGCTTGTCCTTTTAGGCAACGAGCCTGCACGCATATTCAATGGCTGCTGCGAGGCCGCCGCTCGATCGTGGTTTAAAGACCATGTCGGCGGCGGCCTCGTTTTCGTATCCGGCGCCGCGAAGGGCGAGTGCGATACCGGCTTCTAAAAGGAGCGGCAGGCCGCGTTGGCTGGTTGCGATTACGGCAGCCTGATTGAGCGAGCAGCTGTGCGCTTGGCATTGGATGGCAAGTTCACCTTGCGCCGGGCAAGGGACCAGAACGGCGGCGACGCGACTTGATAGCAATGCAAATGCTGTGCGCTCATCGGGCGAAAGGCATTCTGCTTCAACGACGACGAGCTTGGGCGGCGCGCAGTTTGTGCGAAGCGTGGCTCGGTACATGCGGACCGAAGAACCCGACATAGAAAACTCCTGTGTATTCGGCAAAACGTAAACTATAGTTTACGTTTATGTTCGGCTCCATTTCAAACTCGGCTGCATGGACGAACGTGCGAAACAGATTCTTGGCAGGCGGGTCGAAGAGACACGCAGGGACCTTGGTATCTCCAAGGTTGATTTTTGTGTGGCGACAGGAATCAGCCGACCCTACCTCGACCGAATCGAAGATGGGACGGCAAATTTCACGCTCAAGGTTCTATTTAAAATCGCACCCGCACTCGGCATGACGGCGTCAGAGCTTCTCGAGGGTATCGAATAGGGGATACCCGTCGACAACTGAATTACGCCATCGGGATGCGGTCGTGGTTGACTTGGCTGTAGAACAGGCGCTGGATCTTGGCGGCATCACGTGACTGGCCGAGTGCCCACATGGTCTTGGCCACGAGCGTCTCGGTGGTCATGTCGTCGCCGCGCAGAATACCCGGATGATCGGCGTAAGCACGGCCGACCTCATAAACGCCCAGATCGAGGCCCTCTTCGGGGACCTGCGTGGTCATAACGACGGTGCGGCCCGAATCGACCCAGCGGAAAATCGCCTCCTGGAACGACTCGCCCGACTCACCAAACTCGGGGATACCGCCGATGCCAAAGGTCTCCAGAATCACGGCGTCGTAGCTATCGGCAAGGGCGTCGAGGATGCCCGGGTTTACGCCGGGCGTAAGCTTGAGTACAAATACGCGCGGGTCGATGCTGTCGTAGAAACGCACCAGGTTTTCGCCCTGATGCGTGCCGTGAAGCCCGTTGCGCACGATGCGGTCATTGCGGATATAGGCGATGGGCGGATAGTTGACGCTAATGAACGCGTTAAAGCTCATGGTGCGCTGCTTGCGGGCGCGCGTGCCGGCAATGGCAACGCCGCCAAACACGATCGAGACGTCGTGCGAGTGCTCGTCGAGCGCATAGAGCAGGCTCTGGTACAGATTGAGCTTGGCGTCGGTAAAGGGATTGCCCATGGGCTTTTGCGAGCCGGTGAGCACGATGGGCTTGGGGCTGTCCTGAATCAGGTAGGAAAGCGCTGCTGCGGTGTAGCTCATGGTGTCGGTGCCGTGCAGAATCACGAAGCCGTCGTGGTCGGCATAGCCTTCGACGATGACGTCGCGGATACGCATCCAGTCGCTCGGGCGCATATTGGTGCTGTCGATGTTCATGGGCTGCACGACGTCGAGCTCGCAGAGGCCCGAGATCTCGGGGACACTCTGGGCGAGCTCCTCACCGGTCAGAGCGGGGGAGAGGCCGTTGCCGTCCTCGGTCGATGCGATGGTGCCGCCCGTGGCGATGAGAAGGATGCGCTTCATGCTGGTATTCCTATCGTATTTGCCGCCGCAGAGGCGGAGTCGTTCGGCAGTATTGTGGCACAGGGCATCCAATGTTCAAACGTATTACATCATCTGTAACGTTTGGTAACACTTCAATCGCCGTCAAATAGGGGCCAGGTCGTGCGTTTGCCGTGCGCTGATGGCTGCGAGGGGCGAGAAACCCCATATAACGTGTACACTATGAAAGTTATTTTTGTTCATTCACGCGGGTGGGCACCGGCTCCCCGCCAACAAGAGGGGGAAACCATGGATCAAAAGGCTTCCGCAAAGGTCCTCGTACTCGACTTTGGTGCGCAGTACGGTCAGCTCATTGCCCGTCGCGTCCGCGACCTCAACGTGTATTCCGAGATTGTCCCCTGCGACATCTCGGCCGACGAGATTCGCGATATGAACGCCTCCGCGCTCATCCTTTCTGGCGGTCCGGCCTCCGTGTACGCCGAGGACGCTCCGTCCATCGATCCTGCCATCTTTGACCTGGGCCTTCCCGTCCTGGGCTTTTGCTACGGCCATCAGATCACGGCCGTGACGCTCGGCGGCAAGGTCGGCCACTCCGAGGTGGGCGAGTACGGCCGCGCAACCATTACGCGCACGGCCGGCGCCAAGCTCTTTAACTCCACGCCCATGGAGCAGACCGTGTGGATGAGCCACCGCGACGCCGTTTCCGAGGTGCCCGAGGGCTTTACCGTTACTGCCAGCACCGACGTGTGCCCGGTTGCCGCCATGGAGTGCCCCGAGCGCAAGATCTTCACCACGCAGTTTCACCCCGAGGTCAAGCATTCCGAGTATGGTCAGCAGCTGCTGAGCAACTTCCTGTTTGAGATCTGCGGCCTGGAGCCCAACTGGAGCATGGACAACCTGGTCGAGACCATGACGGCCGAGTTCCGCGAGAAGGTCGGCAACGACCGCGTGATTTTGGCCCTGTCCGGCGGCGTCGACTCCTCCGTCGTGGCTGCGCTGGGTGCTCGTGCCGTGGGCAAGCAGATGACCTGCGTGTTCATCAACCACGGCCTGCTGCGCAAGGGTGAGCCCGAGCAGGTGGAGGAGGTCTTCACCAAGCAGTTCGACGTCGACTTCATCCACGTTCACGCCGAGGACCGCTATGCCGAGCTTCTGGCCGGCGTGACCGAGCCCGAGGAGAAGCGCCGCATCATCGGTACGCAGTTCTGGAAAGAGTTCTTCGCGGTTGCTCAGCAGCTCGAGACCGATGGCAAGCCGGTCAAGTACCTGGCTCAGGGCACCATCTACCCTGACATCATCGAGTCTGGCGCTCGCAAGACGGGCGGCAAGACGGCCACCATCAAGAGCCATCACAACCTGATCCCGTTCCCCGAGGGCGTGCACTTCGACCTCATTGAGCCGCTCGATCACTTCTTTAAGGACGAGGTCCGCGCGCTTGGTCTGGCGCTGGGCCTGCCGGCTCACATCGTGTTCCGCCAGCCCTTCCCGGGCCCGGGTCTGGCCATCCGCATCATCGGTGCGGTCGACAAGGAGAAGCTCGAGATCCTCAAGAACGCCGACGCTATCGTGCGCGAGGAGCTCGACGCCTACAACCAGCGCCTGTTTGAGCAGACCGGCGAGCGCAACTCCGAGCACAGCTGCTGGCAGTACTTTGCGGTTCTGCCCGACATTAAGTCCGTCGGCGTTATGGGCGACGAGCGCACCTACCAGCGCCCGATCATCCTGCGCGCCGTCGAGTCCAGCGATGCCATGACCGCCGACTGGGCCAAACTGCCCTACGACGTGCTGGCCCGCATCTCCGGCCGCATCGTTGCCGAGGTTCCCGGCGCCAACCGCGTCTGCTACGACATCACGTCCAAGCCGCCTGCGACCATCGAGTGGGAATAAACGATATTCGTTGATTTCAAGCCTCTGACCTGCGAAAACAGGTCGGGGGCTTCTTATTTTGCAACCTCTGTGCAACCTTTGCGGTTTCGCGCCCCGTGAACAGGGGACGTAGCACTGTTCACGTCTGGGCCCATATCGGCACCGATCATTGCCCGCGCTGCTTCTGCTTGCGCTTCAGCTTCCGCTGCTCGAGGCACGTCGCCCGGTGTTCCTCGCCAGAGGAGAGCTGGCCGTTCCTTGCGAAACCGCGAGGCCAGCTATATCCGCTTGCTGCGGGCTTGCTTGAGCCAGTTCCTCTTGAAAGAGCCTATACCTCCGAAGAACTTGTTGTACGTCTCACCGTTCTCCTTGGCTTCGTACTTGACCAAGGCAAGTTCGATAGTGCAGAGGTAATCCGCCGCTTGCTCGAGGCGGTAGTCGGTCATCGAGGTCTTGCGGCGTCGGACGACCCCTTTTGAGAGGACCTTGCCCACCGAGTCGTCTCGCCCGCGGAACAGAAGGAGCGCATCCTCGCGACCCTCGGCGACCTGTGCTGCGAGATGGAGGGCTGTACCATCGCGCAGGGCCCTTTCCAAAGCGAAGTGTCGAGCCGAAGTGTTGAGCGTCGGCCCTGAATGTTCAATGGCCGTTGTTTTCTGCCCCTCAAGTGGTGAACTTCTCCTCGGGGCTGTTGATTCCCCCACGCGCCCCCTTCCGTTCTCTGTGTTCCCCTTATACTCCTTGTACAAGGAGGTAAGAAGTCATGGACAAGACCGCACAGGACAGCTTGGCAAAGAAGCCCGTCGACATGAGGGACAGGATTCTCGAGCATCTCGAGGCCCTCACCTCTGCCGTCTCGCTCGACGACCTTGCCCGTCTGTCCACCTCCGACATCGCCGAGACGCTCATCATCTCCAGGAGTCTGGCGAGCCAGTACCTCAACGACCTTGTTCGCGCCGGCCTTGTGGTTAAGGTGGCGGGCAGGCCTGTCCGTTATTTTCATCGCCGCGCGTTCCAGAAGCGTTTTCAGGTAAAGCTCTCTGCAAGTGAGTACGCCTCGCTCGCCGACCTCATCCAGGCGACGGGAATCGCCGATCACCGTGACTTCGCGCGTGCCGTGGGCTTTGACCTGAGCCTCAGCTCCGTTGTCGAGCAGTGCAAGGCTGCGGTTCAGTACCCTCCGTTTGGCCTGCCCATCCTCTTGAGCGGCGGCGTGGGTGTCGGCAAGTCTTTCCTTTCTCGTCTTGTGTACGAGTACGGCAAGAACCAGGGCTTGCTGTCCCGCGACTCCTCCTATGTGCGCATCGACTGCGCCGGGGTCCCGGACGCCGCCTCGTTCAACGGGCTTCTTGACGAGTCGATCGCGAAATCGCGCGGGGGTGTGGTTTTTGTCAACGGCATCGAGGCACTCTCTCCCTCTGCGATGGAGCACTGCCTTGCGACGGCCCTCGGGCTCGATGCCTCCCAGGATGCGCCGCGCGCTCGCCTCGTTCTTTCGACGACGCTTTCCGCCGATGACCTGAAGGTTTCCTCGGCCTACAGCAAAATGCCCATCTGTGCCCGCGTCCCCTCACTCAAGGAGCGGACCCCCGAGGAGCGCGAGGATCTCATCTTGAGCTTCCTGCGCAGCGAGGGGTGCCGAATCGGTTCTGATGTGAAGATTAGCCGCGGCGCATACCGTTGCCTCGTGAACGCGGACTTTTCCGATAACATCGCCGGCTTGCGCGCCTGCGTGACGAACTGCTGCGCCAAAGCGTTCCTCAATCGCGAGGGCGACTACGTCGTCGTTCGCCCGTATCTTCTTCCCAGCGGGCTCCTCTCCTCCGCGCAGATCGATCAACAGCCCGACGATGGCGTTCTGATCGACGCGTCCCTGGATGCCGCCGAGAGCACAGGGCCGGTCGAGCAGGCGCTCGATGCCCTGTGCGCTCTCGATGAGCGATTCTGCGCCGGGGAGCTCTCTGTCTCCGAGCTCGTCTCGCAAGCTGTCTCCGCTGTGCGCGGCGTTGAGGATCACTTGATCTTCGGCCGCGGCGTTACCTCCTCGAGGTCGCGCGCCTTCGAGCGCATCGTGGGCGCGGTCCTTGCCGACGCAGGCTCTTCTTATGGCATCGAGCTTTCGAGGAAGGTCGCTTTTCTGCTGGCCCAGGAGATTTGCCTGCAGTTGTGGCCGGGCATCGGCCTGGCTAAGCGAAAGTCTGCCTGTGCGGAGCAAATCTCTCATCTCCTCGGTGCCGTGACCTCCGAATTACCGTTTGCCTCGAGCGTCTCCGATCAGGTCGCCGCAGACGTGGAAGGGGCGCTGGGAATCTCGCTCGATCACTTCACGAAGACGCTTCTGACGCTGTGCGTCGCATCGGAGTCTCGCGACGCGAAGGCCCTTCGGACGCTCTGCGTCATCTTGTCTCATGGCTACTCAACGGCGACGAGCATCGCCGACGCGGCGAACCGTATGCTCGGCATGCATGTGTACGAGGCGGTCGACATGCCCTACGACCAGCAGCTGAAGGACATCGTCGGTCCGCTCCAGCGCCTCGTCGACCGCCATTCCTACTGCACCGGGGTCGTGTTCCTCGTCGACATGGGATCCTTGGAGGAGGCCTATAAGGCCCTCGAGAACGTTACCGACTCCACTATCGGCGTGGTGAACAACGTCTCTACTGGTCTTGCGCTCGAGATCGGGGTCGGGCTGCTCGGCGGCAAGTCCATCGCCGAGGTTCTTGGCGATGCGACCGCCGCGTGCGTGACGCACTGCAAGGTGATCGAGCGCATCAACCGTGAGGACGCCATCGTCTTCTGCTCCGAGTCCGGGATCGACGCCGCGGAGAGGATACGCCAGCTCGTCTCGCAGAGCCTCCCGCGCACCATAGGCGCGCGCCTGCTCACGAGGCCCTTCAAGCAGCTTGTCGCGAACGGGTCGAACGACGCCGTTTTCTCCGAGCACCGCGTCTGCGCCGTCATCGGCACGGGAGACCCCGGGGTCGCCTCCATCCCCTTCGTCGCCCTCGAGGACATCATGTCGACGGCGTCCGCCTCTAAGGTCGATGCCGTGTTCGGCAGGTGGCTTGACGCTTCCGAGCTCTCTTCTTTCCACGAGAAGCTGCTCTCGAACATGACGCTGCAGAACGTCATCCGCTCCATCACCATCCTCGACCCGGAGCGGCTATTCCACGAGATCGAGAGCGCCGTGCACGAGCTTCAGCGCAGGACAGGCGAGAAGATCGGCAGCAACGCCATCATTGGGCTCTACGTCCACCTCTGCTGTCTCGTCGAGCGCCTTGTTACCAGAAACCCCATTGAGACCTACGTTGGCCAGGACCGCTTCGAGGAGGAGCGTGCCGATTTCATCGAGTCCTTCAGGCAGAGCTTCTCGAGTATCTCGACGCGCTATCGCGTAGAGGTTCCCGTAAGCGAGATCGCATATGTCTTCGACTACATAAGCGTGAGCGCCGCCCCGGCGCGAGAAGAGCGCCTCGGCTCCTCGGACCTCCTGCTCGACGAGTGACCTTCCCCGCGCCGCCGCAAGCTGACTGCGCGTCCTCAATAATCCGATAACCCCTCGCCCGGCGCGAATCCGGATAGCGCCAAGGCAGTGCTGAATGAAAAACTTGATTTGATAGGAGCAAACATGAGTGTTGTTATGGCACGAATCGACAATCGCCTGCTTCACGGCATCATCGTGACGCAGTGGGCCCCGGTGTCGGGCGCAACCCGAGTCATGGTCATCGACGACAAGGTCGCCGGCGACGAGGTCCTGAAGTCCACCATGAGGATGGCGCGCCCCGCGGGCATGGCCGTCTCGATCATCTCCGAGGAGACCGCGCTCAAGAACTTCGCGGCAGGCAAGTACGACCGCGAGAAGGTCTTCGTCATCGCGAAAGAGCCCGAGACGATGCTTCACCTGGCCGAGTCGGGCGTCGAGTTCCCGTCGCTGATCGTCGGTGGCTCGCTCGTCAAGGAGGACGGCATCCAGCTCACCCAGCGCGCCTACGCCTCCGCGGAGAACGTCCAGAGCTACAAGGCGCTCATCGCCCGCGGTGTCAAGGTGACGGCCCAGTTCGTGCCCGCCGACAAGCCCGTCTCCGTCGCAGACCTCATCTAAGGAGGGAACATGGTCAACTTCACTATCCTGCAGGTGGTCCTTCTGACCCTGCTGGCCTTCATCAAGCACGTCGATTACTACGGCATCCCGATGATCTTCGTCAACTACGCCGTCTTCTGGGGCCTCATCACCGGCGTCGTCATGGGTGACTGGAAGACCGGCCTCGCCATCGGCGGCACTATCCAGCTCATGCAGCTCGGCGTCGCGGGCTTCGGCGGCTCTTCGATCCCCGACTACGGCACGATGGCCATCATCGCCACCGCCTACGGCGTGACCCTGGGCTCGGACACGGGCCTCGCCATCGGCCTGCCGGTCGGCATGCTCGGCATCCAGCTCGACGTCATTGCCAAGATCCTCAACGGCTTCGTCGTCGAGAAGTCCCAGAAGTTCTGCGACGAGGGCAAGTTCAAGCAGATGAACGCCATCCTGTGGGTCTGCCCCGTGCTCTTCGGCCTGTGCGCCGCCCTGCCCGTCTTTGTCTCCGTGACCCTCGGCCAGCCCGCCGTCAACTGGCTCCTCGAGGTTATGCCCCAGTGGTTCCTCTCCGGCCTCACCCTCGCCGGCAAGATGCTCCCGGCCGTCGGCATCGCGATGCTGCTGCGTTACATGCCCACTGGCAAGTACTTCCAGTACCTGCTCGCCGGCTTCTTCCTCTCGGCCTTCCTGAACGTGCCCATCATCGGCGCCGCCATCGTCGGCGTTGCCCTCGCGATCGCGTTCTACCAGCGTGCCGAGAGGGACACCGAGCTCGCCGCCCACGCTTCCGCAGACGCCTTCATCGGAGAGGATGAGTAACCATGGAAAACGAGAACATCACCGCCGCCGCCGAGGGCAAGCCCTCCGGCTACAAGGTCACCAAGAAGGACCTGCGCAACGCGAACTGGCGCTGGCTCATGAGCGTGTGTACCTTCAACTACCAGACCCAGCAGGGCGCCTCAGTCGCCTACGCCCTCTCGCCGGTCCTGAGGAAGATCTACACGAACGACGAGGACTATAAGCAAGCGCTCAACAACCACTTCCGCTACTACAACACCCAGCCTTGGCTCGCCGCCATCATCCTTGGCGCCTGCGTGGCCATGGAGGAACGCGACGGCCTAGCGGCGGCGGACGCCGTCCAAGACCTGAAGATCGGCACCATGGGACCGCTCGCCGGCGTCGGCGACTCCCTGCTCATGACCATGATCCCGACCATCATGGGCTCCATCGCCGCCTACATGGCCATCGAGGGCAACCCCGTGGGAGCCGGCATCTGGTTCGCGCTCATCTTGGCCATCTTCTGGGTCCGCATGCACGCCCTCGAGTTCGGCTACAAGCAGGGCGTGAAGCTCGTCACCGACTTCAGCGAGAAGCTTCCCAACCTCACTGCCGCCGCCTCCGTGCTCGGCCTCACCGTGGTCGGCTGCCTCATCGCCTCGGTCATCGGCGTCACCTGCCCGATTAGCTTCAGCTTTGGCGACGTCTCGATGGAGATTCAGCCGCTGCTCGACAAGATCCTGCCTGCCATGATCCCCGCTGCCATCACGGGAAGCGCGTATTACCTTCTTACCAAGAAGAACGCGAGCATGACGGCCCTCATCCTCGTGGTGATTGTCCTCGCGATGGTCGCCTCCGCCGCCGGCATCCTCGCTTAGCTTCGACCCAAGAGATTGGTGAATCAATGAGAAAGATAGTTGTGGCGAGCCATTCCCTTCTCGCCCAGGGCTTCAAGGACACCCTCGAGTTCCTTACGGGTAAGAGCGACGCCGTCAACGCCGTGTGCGCCTACGTGAACGACAACGGCGAGGGGCTCGACGCGGCGGTCGAGGCGGCGCTTTCGGGCACTGACGAGGTCGTCGTCCTTACCGACGCGCTCGGCGGCAGCGTGAACCAGCGCTTCTCCCGCTTCGCCTCCGACCGGATCCACGTGATCGCGGGTGTCAACCTCCCGCTCGCCATGACGGTCGCGCTCGCGCGCCCCGACGAGAAACTCGACTTCGACGCCCTCGTCGACGAGGCGCGCCAGCAGATCGTCTACGTGAACGGTGCCAGTTCCGCCGAGTGCGAAGACGACGAATAGAGGAGGTCGACGATGAGAGAGTTCCTTAAGGACGTGTGGATGCACGGCGGTGAGGAAAGCCGCGCCATCACCCCCGAGAACATCACGGGCGAGAAGGGCCGCGCCGCCATGTCGGCCAGCCACCTCGGCGTCGGCCGCAAGGGCTCGTGCTGCGTGCCCCTTGAGTCCGGCGAGACCATCACGCTCGCGGACATCGAGGGCCCCGGCATCATCCGCCACATCTGGATGACCGTCCCCGACAAGACCGCCGCCGGCAGCTTCGTCATGCGCGACCTCGTGCTGCGCTTCTACTGGGACGACGAGGAGACCCCCTCGGTCGAGTGCCCTGTCGGCGACTTCTTCTGCAACGGCTTCGGTGAGCGCGCCATCGTCAACTCGATGCCCATCTGCGTGAACCCGACGGGCGGCATGAACTGCTACTTCGAGATGCCTTTCAGGAAGCACGCCAAGGTCACGCTTACGAGCGAGCACCCCGGGTTCATTAAGTACATCTTCTACACGTTCAACTACGCGCTCACCGACGTGCCGGACGACGCCATGTACTTCCACGCCCGTTTTAACCGCGAGCGCAGCACCCGCAGGGGCGTCGACTACACCGTGCTCGACGGCGTGCGCGGTAAGGGCTACTACGTCGGCACCTACATGGCCCTGTGCGCCCTGGAGCGCTATTGGTGGGGCGAGGGCGAGATGAAGTTCTTCCTCGACGGCGACGAGGAGTTTCCCACGGTCACCTCGACGGGAGCCGAGGACTACTTCGGCGGTGCCTGGGCCTTCCTCGACAGGCCGCCCCACGCGCTGCCCGAGGCGCAGTGCTTCAACACGCTGTTCGCCGGCTACCCGTACCGCTCGACGCGCGACGCCACGCGCGACCGCTTCAGCGCGGGCAAGCCGAACCCGAACCCGATGCTCGCGACCAACGACGACGCGCTGCCCAGGCACGGCCTCTACAGGTGGCACCTTCCCGACCCGATCTCGTTCAAGGAGGACCTGCGCGTGACGTTCCAGGACCTCGGCAACGACGACATCAAGCTCTACGAGCGCGAGGACGACATCTCCACCGTCGCCTACTGGTACCAAAGCGAGCCGCACGCCGTGCTCGCCCCGTTTGCCGCAAGGCAGGACCGCGTGCCCAGGTAGGGTCGCCTCGAAACAAGCCAACGTTATGGGCGCCCGCGGTTGACCATGACTGCGGGCGTCCCTTTGTAAGGAGGATCACATGAGCGAAAAGCAAATGAGGCTCGGCGCCCTCGAGGCCGGCGGGACCAAGATGGTCTGTGCCGTGGTGTCCGGCGACGGCGAGGTCCTCGACCGTATGGAGACCCCGACGCTTATGCCCGCCGAGACCGTCCCGCAAATGGTCGAGTGGTTCACCGCCCGCGATGTGGACGCGTTGGGCATCGGCGCCTTCGGCCCGACCTGCGTCGACCCCAACGATGAGCGCTACGGTTCCATCCTCCAGACGCCCAAGCTCGCGTGGCGAGGCTATGGTCTTCGCGCCGCGTTCGCCGACGCCCTCGGGATTCCGGTGGCCTACGACACGGACGTGAACGTTGCCTGCCTCGGCGAAGTAGTCTTCGGCTGCTGCAAGGGGCTCGAGGACGCCGTCTACGTGACCATCGGCACCGGCGTGGGCGCGGGCGTCATGTGCGCGGGCAGGCTCCTTCACGGCATGCTGCACCCCGAGGCCGGCCACATGCTGGTAAGGACCCGTCCCACCGAGGAGGGACGCTGCGTCTGCCCGAGCCACGCAAGCTGCCTCGAGGGCCTCGCCTCCGGCCCCGCCATCGCCGCGCGCTGGGGAAAGCCCGCGGCCGAGCTCGCGGACAACGCTGAGGTGTGGGCGCTCGAGGGGGATTATCTGGGGCAGATGTGCGCGAACCTCGTGCTCATGTACTCGCCTCGCCGTATCGTCCTCGGCGGCGGCGTGATGCACCAGGAGCAGCTCTACGGCATCGTCCGCAAGAAGACCCTCGAATATCTGGGTGGCTACATCCAGACCGCCGAGCTTAAGGACATAGAGAGCTACATCTGCGCCCCGGGCTGCGGCGGCGACCAAGGAATCCTTGGCGCGGCCGAGCTGGCAAGAAGGGCGCTCGCGTAACTTGCGCTCTCTCCGCCATACAACGCGTTAAGAAAAGACGAGCGCTTCTTGCCAATTGGGCGGCAAGAAGTGCTCGTCTTTTGCATTTTTGCCTCTCAAAATCTTATTTTCACGATTTGCATTTTCATCCCGTTGTCACCGACCCTTGCGAGAAACCGGAAAAAGCCGCTGACGGAAGGGTCTCTCAAATCGTTGTAACCCAGCATATAGCCGCGACTTGTGACCTGCAGACGGCTGTCCCACGCGCCGATTTCCTTGGCGGCATCCGAAACCGCAAAATATGCCCCAACATCCTTGATTTTTGCAGTCTTAAGCCATGTTTTTGCGATCATCTTTACTGCCGTCCGATTGGCAGCATCAAAGATCAGCACACCGCCGGGGAAAGCGTCCGCCATCTCCCGCACCAGTTCCCGGACCTGCTGGGTCAGAAAGTAATAGAACACCCCGGAGGCAAAGAACACCGCCCCGCCGGAGGCATCGATTTTGCCAAACCATGCGGTGTCTTTCAGATCGCAGGGGATATTTTGTTCTCTATCCTCGGCGGGCAGCAGCTGCTGCCGCAAGGCAATCACATCCGGGAAGTCCAGATTGTAGATCTTGCATCTACCGTTGTCGCAGGTTCTGCCGGTGTTGTCCAGCCCACAGCCCAGATTGACCACCGCCGCATTGGGGTGGCCTTTCAGGTAATCCCGCACCTCGAAAGCAAGATCACTCTGCCGCATCGCCACCTCCAGCGCACCAAAGCGCTGCATCAGGCTGCGGGAGTTTTTCTCTGCCTCTGAAAAGTCGTAGTCAATCTGGTCGAGCAGACGAACCGCTGCTTCATCCCTGTAAAGGTTCGGGTACAGCTCCGTACACAGCTTCCGGGAATACAGCGGGAGGATCAGCGTCTCCTGAACGGTGTTTTTCTCAATTTTACATTTCATAGGTTTCTTCCTCAGTGAATAAAAACTGTCATAATTGCCGCCAGCACAGCCTTGATTATCGACTTTATCCGAACACCTCCCACATTCATCCGCACATGTGCGGATGAATGTGGGAACCCGATACCCTGAGGGCCGGGCCGGCCGGCCCCGGGAGATCGGAGGACGGCATGTCCGGAAAGAAGAACAGGGGCTCCGCGAGGGCGGTCCCGAGGGCCTACGGAAGGCTCACGAGGCACGAGCGGGACACGGTCCAGAGGATGCTGGAGCGCGGGGCGTCGTGCAGGGAGATCGCGAGGGAGCTGGGCAGGTCGCCCTCGACGGTGAGCGCCGAGGTGGCGTCGCACAGGTTCGTGACGGCGCCGAAGGCCAGGCGCGGCGAGCGCGTGGACGCCTCCGCCGACCTGTCGGCGGCCTGCCCGCGCCTGGCGGCGTGGCCGCGATGCTGCAACGGCTGCGGCCGGTACCGCGCGATCGGCTGCAAGCGCCGCCCCCACGTCTTCTACGAGGCCCGGGCCGCGCAGCTGTGCGCCGACTCGGTCCTCGTCTCGTCCAGGCGCGGGGTAGACGCCGACGAGCCCGCCGCGGCGGCCAGGCTGGAGGCCATTGTTAGCGCTAATCTAAAATTGACCACTTTCGCAAACGCATCTCGCCGAATGCGC
>OLPD01000070.1_pt1 | contig 99000 bp, 129 predicted proteins | sample 1672111 | NCBI WGS metagenome assembly OLPD01 (sample SAMEA3136646, study PRJEB25190) | human gut metagenome
ATATTAAATCTTCAATTTTACACTCAACATTTAATACATCAAATACTGAATCTTCCATTTGGCTTGCTACAAATCTTCTCCAAATCAAGTTGTATAATTTATACTGCTCTTTACTTAAAGAATCTTTTATACTATCTGGTGTTCTATCTACAGAAGTAGGTCTAATCGCTTCATGAGCATCTTGAACCTTTTTTTCTTTTTTACCTTTACTATCTTTTGCATGATCTTTGTAGTAATTTTCTCCTATAGATTCTATTATATAACCTTTGGCTTTTTCTCTAGCTTCTTCAGATATTCTCTTAGAGTCTGTTCTTATATAAGATATAAGACCTACTGTGCCTTCTCCCTTTATATCTATACCTTCATAAAGTTCTTGGGCAACCATCATAGTCTTTTTAGTCGTAAAGTTTAGTTTATTTGCAGCATCTTGTTGAAGCACACTTGTTGTAAATGGCTTTGGAGCTGATTTTCTACGACTTTTAGATTCTATTTTGCTTACAGTCAATTCTGCGTTGTTTATAATATCTAATATTTTATTTACTTGAGCTTCATTTTCTAAATCTATTTTCTTGCCGTCTTCTCCATAGAATTTTAATGTAAATTCTTCTCCGTCTTTATTTAAGACAACTAATTCTATAGTCCAATATTCTTTAGGTATAAAAGATTTAATTTCTTCTTCTCTTTCACATATTAATTTAGTTGTGACAGATTGAACTCTACCTGCACTTAAACCTTTTCTCACCTTTTGCCATAATATAGGACTTATTTGATATCCTAGTAATCTATCTAAAACCCTTCTCGCTTGTTGTGCATCTACTAAGTTTAAGTCTATATTTCTAGGATTTTTTATTGCATTTTTAATAGCGCCTTTTGTTATTTCATTAAATTCTATCCTACATTTTTCATCTTCATCTATATTTAAAATATAAGATAAGTGCCATGATATAGCTTCCCCTTCTCTATCAGGGTCGGTAGCTAGATAAACTTTTTTAGCTTTTTTAGCTTCCTTTTTTAGCTCTTTAATCACATCACCCTTACCTCTTATATTTATATATTTTGGTTCAAAATTATTTTCTATATCAACACCTAGTTGGCTCTTTGGTAGGTCTCTTACATGTCCTACTGAAGCCTTAACTGTGTAGTGACTTTTTCCCAAAAACTTTTCTATTGTTTTAGCCTTAGCTGGCGATTCGACAATTACTAATGCTTTCGCCATGTTTTTACACCCCCACTTTTTATGTTAAACATTAAATCCATAAGTCTTATTTTCCATTTCAATAATATAGTCATCTATTAATAGTTCATTTATATTTGAGTTTATTGTTTTTATATCAATTCCAGTATAATCACAAATATCATCTATTTTTATATTACCATTTTGTCGTATTGAGTTTAAAATTTCCTGTTTTTCATAATTTAAACTCTTAATATCATATTCTATACTATCTTTGCAATTATTTAAAGTACAAAATTTTTTCATATGGTCATAATATACGCGATGTTGTGTTATATCCTTTAACTCTCTTACTATTAATGCACCTTCAAAAAGTAAATCTAAACAACCTCTACTTTTAGGGTCATCTATTCTTCCAGGTATTACAAATACTTCCCTTCCTTCATTATTTGAGTATCTAGCAGTTGATAAAGCGCCACTCTTTTCAGCAGCTTCTATTATAAAAGTAGCTTCACTTATACCGCTTATAATTCTATTTCTCATAATAAAATTTAATGGAGTTACATCTGTGCCTAAAAAAAACTCTGATATTATTGCTCCACCATTTTCTAAAATCTTATTTGCTGTTTTTAAATTTACGGCAGGCCTTATATTATCAAGAGGACTTCCCAATATCGCAGCTGTTTTTCCATATTTACCTTCCATACATGCAAGATGAGATTCACAGTCTATCCCTATAGCAAGTCCACTTACAACATGCATACCACAATCAGATAATTCTTTTGTAAATTTTCTTACATATTTAAGACCGTATTTAGTCGGAGTCCTAGATCCAATAACTGATATAACGTTTCCCCCTTGTAAAAAAGAAATATCCCCTTTATAAAATAATATAGGCGGTGGCTTAGAAATATGTTTTAATCTCTCTGGATAATCATCATCTTCAATACATATGTAATGTATTTGCTGTTGTTGTAAAACCGCTTTTATTTTTTCTATTCTTTCAGGACTTCTATATTTTACTATATTTCGTGATAATTTTAAATTTATTTTTTTATTTTTCAAAATCTTATCTTTTTCTAAATACATTAAATTTATTAATTTTTCAAATTCATTTTTTAAAGAAATTATGTCTTCTTGGGTAATTCTATATATCGAACTTAAGAATAAATACATTTCCCTCTCTTCCATATTATCACCTCATTTAAAATATTTATAATATCCTTTTCTATATGAAAAAGCTTCTAATATATGATTTTTTTGTATTTCTTCACATACTTCTAAGTCTGCTATTGTTCTAGCAGTTTTAAGTAATTTTGTATAACTCCTATTGCTCAATTTATATTTATTAAATATTTTATTTGCTGTATTTTTACCTTCTTTATTTAACTTGCAGTAGTTGTTAATTTGATATGAGCTTATTTCATCATTGTTTTTTATATTGCTATTTTTAAAACGCTCTATTTGTATATCTTTAGCTTTTTGTACTCTATTTTTTATTGTTTCAGATGTCTCATTTAGATTATTTTCATTAAATTCTCCTATTTCAATTCGATCTACATCTAAAAATATATCAAATCTATCTAATAGTGGTCCTGATATTTTATTTTTATATCTCATTATTTCACTAGCACTACATTTACATTCTGTGTTAGACATAAAATACCCACATGGACAAGGATTCATAGCTGCTACAATCAAGGTATTGCATGGATATTTAATGTGAAACTTTAATCTAGATATACTTATTGTTCCGTCTTCTATCGGTTGCCTTAGCATGTCTAAAGTTTTTCTATTAAATTCAGCTAATTCATCTAAAAACAATACACCCCTATGAGCTAATACTATTTCCCCTGGGGTAGCTTTTGCCCCTCCTCCAAGCAGCGAAATATTTGTTGCACTGTGATGTGGAGCTCTAAATGGTCTTTTATTTATAATTCCTATATCGTTATTTATAAGTCCCGCTATACTGTATATTTTGCTTATTTCCATCATTTCATCTTTATCTAAATCCGGCATTATAGTTCTTATTCTTCTCGCCATCATTGTTTTGCCACACCCTGGTGGTCCCATTAAGATAACATTATGATTTCCCGCTGCTGCAATTTCAAGCCCCCTTTTTACAAAATAATTACCTCTTACATCAGAAAAATCTTCTTCATAGCTTTCATTTTCTGTATCGATATCATAAATTTTTAATATAGAAGTTAAATCAAATTTTTCTCTACTATTTATATATGATATACATTCTTTCAGATTTTTTATTGGTATTATCTCTATACCATCTACATATGAACTTTCTTTTAAATTATCATATGGAATAAATATTCTTTTATATCCATTTTGTTTTGCACTCAAAACTATAGGCAAAATACCTCTGACTTTTTTTAATGTTCCATCTAAAGATAATTCACCTACAAATATTGTCTCGTCAAAATATGATTTTTCTCTTTTTATATAATTTATAAGAAGTCCAATAGATATAGGTAAATCTAATAAAGACCCTTCTTTTTTTATATCTGCTGGTGATAAATTCACCACTATTCTCTTTGTTGGAAATTCAAAGTCGCTATTTATAATTGCTGATTTTACTCGTTCTTTTGCTTCTTTTATTTCAATACTAGCTAAGCCTACTATATTAAAACAAGGCATCCCTCTAGTAATGTCGACTTCTACATTTACAATAAAGCCATCTATTCCAATTAGATTACATGAATTCACTATACTTAACATAACTATCCTTTCTTAAAATGCATTTTCTATATGATTTATTTTTTCTTCAATAAAATAAATCTCAATCACATCAAATCTTATTTCATAGTTTTTTAAATTATTTGTGGAAATATAATATTTTGCAACAGAAGTTATTTTTGATGCCTTTTTATAATCAACTGCTTCACATGCAAGTCCATAATCTTTAGACATTCTAGACTTTACTTCCACAAATATTATTTTGTTTTCTAATTTTGCGATAATATCAATTTCACCAAATTTAGTTCTATAATTGCTACAGATTATAGTCATTCCTAGTGATATTAAATATTTTTTTGCTATATTTTCCCCTATTTTACCTTTTTTAACATTATCTAAATTTTTAATCATTTTATAAATTTCCATATATACCACCCAAAATCTTTTTTGTATTTTAGTCATAAAGGTTACAATATATACACTTTTACAAGTTTTAATTGAAAAATTTTACAAATAATTATACGATAAATATTATAAACATTTCTATTGGAGGGTAAAAATGGGAAGTAACAGAAATAAAAAGAAAAAAAAATCAAAAATTAATCGTAAAAATCTAACAATTGTATTAGCAGCTTTAGTAGTATTTTTAGTTGCTATTGTTGCTGGAGTTAAATCATTTAATAAAGGGGATAATGTTGCTAAAGTAAATAAAACTACTGAATTAACTTAATCACAAAATAATGAAACTTACAGCGCATCTCTAATTGCATGTGGTGATGTAATGGCTCATTCACCTCAACTTGATGCACAATATAATCCGAGCACAAAACAATATTCTTTTGAAAATAATTATAAATACGTAAAAGAATATGTCCAAAAAGCAGATTTAGCAATAGCTAACTTAGAAACTACACTTGCTGGTAATGATGTATATAATTACAGTTCTTATCCAACATTTAATACGCCAGATTCACTTGCAGATGCATTAAAAGATACTGGATTTGACTTATTATCAACTATCAATAATCATAGTTTTGATATGTCTAGCTTAGGTGTTGAACGTACTTTATCTACATTAAAATCAAAAGGATTCGATACTGTAGGTACTCGTCAAAAAACATCAGATGATGATTACATAATAGAAAATGTAAACAATATAAAACTTGGCATTACATCTTATACTTATGGAGAAATTAAAAATGGAACAAAATATTTAAATGGTATAAAAGTTTCTAGTGATAAAACTGATTTAATGAATGTATTTGATACTTCTGATGTAAATAAGGCATTTGATACAATTTATTCTACTGTTAAAAAATATCAAGATGATACAGATATGCAAATAGTTATAATTCACCGGGGAGATGAATATAGCAGAACACCTAATGATTTTCAAAAGAAATTAGCTCAAAAGTTATGTGATGCTGGAGTCGATATTATAATAGGATCTCATCCTCATGTTGTAGAACCTGTAGAGACAATAAAATCAACTGATGGTAAAAATGAAACACTTGTTATTTATTCTTTAGGAAATTATATATCTAACCAAAGAAGAGAATATATAAGCATGTATACAGAAGATGGTCTTATGGTAGATATAAATATCGAAAAACAAGGTAATAATGAAGCTAAAGTTAAAAAAGTTACTTGTATACCAACTTGGGTAAATAAATACGAATCTGGTGGCAAAAGCGTTTATGAAATAATACCTGTTGCCGATAATATATTAGAAAAAACAACATATATAGATCAAAGTTATCTAAAACAATCTTATAAAAATACATCTGAACTTATAAAAACAGATGATAAAATAAGCATTGTAAAGAGTCCATTTGAAAATTAAATAAACTAAATAAAAGCTAGGTAGATTCATATTCTACTTAGCTTTTTTAATTTCTACAAAATTCACTTCATTTATTTATCCACCGACTTTATCTATTGCTTATGATAATAAGTTTTAAATAATAAATTTATTCAAAATAAACAAATCCACCTTCATTTTTAGTAGTTTCAATCCATAAACTTAGATTTATTTTTTTTAATATTCCTTCATCACAAATTGTAATTTCTAATTTATCATCCAAGTCGCAATATAAAACACCTACTACCGTAACCCAATGCCATGCATCTAAGTTTTTTTCTTTGCCATTGTCTAAATTTAAAAATGCGATTGGATGGCCTTTTTCTAATGCTTCATCTAAAAATTTAAATACTTCTTTATTTGAAGGTCTTTCCTCAACTTTTTTCGGTATTTTTAAAAAATTGGATTTTATATTTTTATGTTGTCTCGAGTTTATATATTTTTCAAATCCTTCTAAAAATAATTCAATTGTATTTACTCCTCTTCCAATCTGAGGTGTTATAAACTCCCAAACATCATTCATTAATACTAAAAATTCTGATTTACTATAATGTTGAAATTTGTCTATATTATTTTTTATATCCTCATACATAATAATCGTTGAAGCAGTTGTAGGACCACATCCTGACATTCTTCTCCATTTTGTTTCAAACCACTCTTGATTTCCTCCAAAATAAGTATAATCTTCAATACTATCTTTTATTTTCAAAAGCTCTAAGTCTAATATTCTCTCCATTCTCACCCTTTTCACCCGCTTTTTATAGAATTACCAAAATATAGATTAATCCCTATATATTATTTATATTATCATATTACTTAAATTGATATTGTTTTATTTTTAATATTATTTAAAAAAGAGGCTAAATAACGCCTCTTTTTACATATATTGATATTTTTTAATTTTTATTTACTAAATATTACTCTTTCATCTATATCAGCTATAGTAGCACATCCAGTAAGTCTCATAGTCGCCTCAAGCTCAGATATTATTTTATTTACATAAATCTCTACACCTTCAGTACCGCCACCAAAAGATGCTGTTACAAATGGTCTACCGATTAATACACCATCTGCTCCTAAAGCTATTAATTTTAATACATCAACACCTGTTCTAACTCCACCGTCAGCAAGTATTATAGTTTTCCCTTTTACAGCTTTTGCTATAGCAGGAAGTACATCAGCTGCTCCTGGAGTACAGTCTAGTACTCTACCACCATGATTAGATACAACTATTGCATCTACACCAGCTTCTGCCGCTAATATAGCTTCATCTACTGTCATAAGTCCTTTTAGTATAAAAGGTAGTTTTGTAGCTTTTTTTAATTCTTTTATTTTATCTAAAGTTTTTGGTTCTACATTTTTACCGTGAAGCGATAAAGTAACTAATCCACATGCATCTACATCTACACCAAGCGCAAATACACCTGCATCTTCTGCTAATTTCATTTTTGAAATTATAGCATCATTTTCCCATGGTTTTATAAATGCTATACCATCTGCATTTTTTTCTTTTAATACTTCTAAATTATCAGTCAAGAAAGTTTCTATTGCAGTATCTCCTACCATTGGATATATTCCAGCTTTTAAACATCCTTCTATTACCCATGATATATATTCTTTTTCAGTATATTTTCCACCCATATTTAAAGTAGTTCCTGATACTGGAGCTGCAAATATAGGAGCTTTCATTTTTTTGCCAAACATTTCTACTGATGTATCTGGATTTTTAACATTGTGTAAAACCCTCATATTTATTTTGACTTTTTCTAGACTTTTTATATTTTCAGTAAATGCTACACCTGTTCCTTTTCCACCCATTCCTGGGACCTCACCTGAACATGCTATACCATTACATACTTTACATACTTTACAACTTCCATTTAAGTTTTCTCTTGCACTCTTTAAGACACTTTTGTAATCCATATTTAATCCTCCCAAATAGTATTTTTAAATTTTTAGTTAATTTATCTTCTAATTCTCATAGTAATTATAACACATTCTTTAAGAAACTCTTTCTATGAATAGGAGTTATACCATATTTTTCAATAGCCTCATAATGCTCTTTTGTTCCATATCCTTTATGATGTTTAAATCCGTATTGTGGATATATTTCATCATATTTATACATAAGTCTATCTCTTGTAACTTTGGCAAGTATACTAGCGCCTGCTATAGATATTGATTTAGAATCCCCTTTTATTATCGGGAATTGTTTTATATCTAAATCAGGTATTGTAACTGCATCTAAAAGTAAATAATCTGGCTTTTTACTTAAGGCATTTATCGCTTTATTCATAGCCATATATGTAGCATTTAAGATATTATATTCATCTATTTCATCATTTTCTACAATGCCTATTCCATAATCTAATGCCTGTTCTTTTATTATGTCGAATAATTCATCCCTTTTTGCTTCAGAAAGCTTTTTAGAGTCATTTATGTACGGAATTTTTGTTCCTTTTTCAAATACTACTACACTGGCTACTACTGGTCCTGCTAAAGGCCCTCTTCCAGCTTCATCAACTCCTCCTATATATAAATATCCATTTGCATATCCTTCATTTTCAAATGTATTTATAAACTCAAGTCTCTCTTCTTCTTTTTTTATTTTTTCTAAATCTAATTCTACTTGATGAGGTCCTCTACTATCTATAGTATTGCAAAAATTAATATAATCATCTGAAGCCGTGTAATCAGTATTGTAAACCAGTTCATTAAAACTTTGATCATATTTAGTCTTTACAATATATCCAAATACCACCATAAAAGAAATAAATAAACAAATAAACACCTTAAACTGAATACTTCTTATCTTCTTCATGATTCTTCTCCTTTCCACATATATCCTGTTTTAACAATGGTTTGAATATAATAAGAATATTTTCCCAATCGTTTCCTTAAACGTTTAATATATGTATCTACTGCTCGACCATCCCCATAATAATCATAGCCCCACAAAGTATCTAAAATTTTTTCTCTTGATAAAACAATTCCTTGATTTTTCATTAAGTATCGAAGAAGTTTAAATTCTTTATCTGTTAAAACAATATCATTTTCTTCAATCACTAAAATATGTTTATCTAAATCCAAAATCACTTTTCCTGACTGAAGTTGATTCGTTTCAATCTTTTTATTTCTTTTTAAAAGTGCTAAACATTTTGCATACAACAAAGAAGGTTTAAATGGTTTAGTAATATAATCATCTGCCCCATATTCATAAGCCTTTAATTGGTTTTCATCTTCTGATAAAGCACTTATAAAAACGATGAGCGTATTATATTGACTTCTAATTTGTTTACAAACTTCATAGCCATCAATTCCTGGCATCATAATGTCAAGTAAAATGATATCGATTGTATCATCTAATATTGCTAATCCTTCATAACCATTTTGAGCTTCTATAACTTCTATTTCTTTATGATCAAAATACTCTTTAACAAAGTCTCTTACTTCTTTATGATCTTCTATCATTAATGCTTTATACATTACTACCACCTCTTCAACTTTATTGTAGCATGACTATGTGTAAAAGATGTGAAAAAAAAGGTGACGGTTAGTCATCTAGTTCTTTCGTATAATTATAATGTAATTTTTCATAACCTTGTCTTTCATAAAAACGATGCGCATCTTTACGATATATGGAAGTAGAAAGCTCAATTTGTTCGAGTTGCTTATCTTTTGCAATCTCTTCAATTTTTTCGATAAGTTGTTTACCAATTTTCAAACTTCTTTTTTCTGGTAAAATAACAAGTTCTACAATTTCACCTGTATCATGGTCATGATGTAAATAATGATGTATTTTAAAACTTAGAAATCCTTCAATTTTTTCATCTCGATAAACTAAATAAATAATATCTTCATTTTTTAAAGAATTTTCAAAAACGCAATCAAAGTGTTCTTTATTAATTTCTTTATTTTCTAAAATACAAATCAAATTATAGATTTCTTCTTTATCTTCTAATTTAGCCTATTCAATCATATTCTTCTTCCTTTATCAGTTTTTGTAAGTCATTTTGATAATCAATATCATAAAGTTCTTTTTCATTTTCAATTCTAAAATAGAAACATTCTTGTGGATATTTATTAACGATCTTACGCCCTCCTTGATCTTCTTTTAAAGAATATAACTCATTGAAATAGTCTTTAGAAAAAATCACAGGATTTCCTACTCTATCTTTAAACATTAAAGAACATATAGAATAAGATGATTGATTAAATGTATCAATCATCTTATTGAGTGTTTGATAAGATAGATAGGGTTGATCGGCAACCATAAACATCATTTGATAGTCATCATCTTGATTGATATGATTTAAAGCAGCTTTAATAGAATAGGAAATTCCTCTTTCACTTAAAGGGCTTTTATAACTATGAATATATTTTTCTTGTATATCAATTGTATTAGAAACAACGATAATTTCTAGATCATTATGATATTTTAATAATTGTTTCAAAGTATCAATTCCATAAAGATAAAGCTCTTTTCCTTTAAAAAGCGCATGTAACTTATCTTCTTTAAAACGACGACTATTTCCTGCTGCTAAATAAATAATATATGTTTTCATTATTCATCGATTGCCATTAAGATTTTTTCAGGAGTCATTGGAAGATCTTTTAAATACTTACCAGTTGCTCGATAGATGGCATTGGCGATTGCAGGAGATGGTGTATTAATAACAATTTCACCAATCGATTTTGCACCAAATGGACCAGTTGGTTCATAGCTACTTTCAAATTCAACTCTAATTTTTCCCATATCCAAACGTGTAGGAATTTTATATTGCATAAAAGAATTTTCAGGAATAGCACCACGTTTTGTATATTGAACATCTTCATAGAGAGCCATACCAATTCCTTGAACTAAGCCACCTTCTGTTTGAACACGTGCTAAATTTGTATTAATAACAGTGCCGCAATCGACAACCGCAACATAATCAAGAATATCAACTTGTCCTGTTTCTTTATCAAGTTCAATTTCAACCATTCCTACCATATAAGGTGGTGGCGAAAATGGAGATGAATGGGTAACTGTAACCTGTGTTTCGATATTATTTCCACACATTGCTTTTAAAGCAAGCTCCTTTAAAGTTAAAAGATCGTTTGTCTTTAAATTTTTAACACCTTGTGAGGTAAATTCAACATCTTCTTTTTCACAATTAAATGTTTCTAAAGCAAGGTTACATAAATTATTTTTTAATTTTTCACAAGCTTGCTCTACTGCCTTTCCTGTTACATAAGTTGTTGAAGAAGCATAAGAACCTGAATCATAAGGTGAAATATCCGTATCTGCTCCAAAGACAACAATATGATCAACATCACAGTCTAAACACTCAGCTGCCATTTGTGCAAGAATGGTGTCACAACCTGTTCCCATGTCAGCTGCCCCAATATGAAGTGTATAATAACCATCATCTTCAAGTTTTAATGTGGCGGAACCAACATCAACCCCTGAAATACCAGATCCTTGCATGGCCATGGCTACCCCAGCACTTCTAATTTTACCATTTTCTAAAACACGTACTTTTGATTTATTTTCCCAATCAAAAAGTTTTTTAGCATGCTCCATACATTTGTCTAAGGCGCATGCTTTTGCAACCTCATTATAATAAGCCCCCATTGTTTGACCTTGTCTAACCATATTCTTTTCTCGAATAACTACTGGGTCAATACCTAAAATTCCTGCCATTTCACTAACAATCGATTCTACCGCAAAAAGTCCTTGCGTAGCGCCATAGCCACGATAGGCACCAGCAGCTTGACAGTTAGTATAAACAACATCATAAGAAAATTTAAAGGCTTCAAGATTATTTGTATAAAGTGGAATCGATTTATGTCCTGATAAGCCTACTGTTGTTGGTCCATGTTCGCCAAAAGCACCACTATTTGAAAGCGTATAAACATCCATTGCACGAATTGTTCCATCATTCATTGCTCCTAATTTAACAGTCACTTGCATTTCATGACGCGGTGTAGAGGCAATTTGTGATTCTTTTCGACTATAAATCATTTTAGAAGGTTTCTTGGTCATCCATGTTACAAAAGCAGGATAAACTTCAGCTACAACAGTTTGTTTAGCCCCAAATCCTCCTCCAATTCTTGGTTTTTCAACACGAATTTTCGATTGAGGAATATCTAATGCGTTAGCAAGAATTCTTCGACAATGGAAAACAATTTGGGTTGAAGAAATAACATGAAGTCTTCCATAAGGGTCAATTTCACAATAAGTTCTAAAAGTTTCCATCATTGCTTGTTGGTTTGCTCTTGTATGATAGGTTCTTTCAATGACTTGATCACAAGAAGCAAACACTTTTTCTAAATCACCTTGACTTGAAGAATCTGTTGCCACAAGATTTCTATGATTATCAGCACCTACTGGACATAAAGATTTCCAATTTTTTTCAGGATGAACTAAGATGTTATTATCTTTTGCTTTCGTAAAATCAAGAACTGGTGTTAAAACTTGATATTTCACTTTAATAATTTTTAAAGCACGATCAACAACCTTTTCATTAATACCAGCAACAATAGCAACAGCATCTCCCACAAAACGAACTCTTTGATCTAAAATTAAACGATCATAAGGACTTGGTTCTGGAGACGTTTGACCTGCCATGGTAAAACGTTTTTGAGGGACATCTTTATACGTATAAACAGCTTCAATACCTGGGATTTTTTGAGCTTTAGAAACATCAATTTCTTCAATCAAAGCATGAGCATGTGGTGATCTTAACACTTTAACAACTAAACAGTCTTGACTTGTTATGTCATCTACATAAACAGGTTTACCAAGCAAAAGATTCATCGCATCTTTTTTCATGACCGGTTTTTCAATATGTTTATAAGCCATTATTCATTCCCCTTTTCTTCAAGATAGTTTAGGTAATTTTTTATTCCTCTAAGTTGTCCTTCATAACCTGAACAACGACATAAATTTCCAGCTAAAAATTCTTTAATTTCATCATCACTTGGATGAGGATTTTCTTTTAATAAAGCAAGTGTATTCATCATAAATCCAGGATTACAAAAACCACATTGTTCAGCTCCTTGACTAGCAATAAATGTTGCAAGTGGTTTTGCTTCTTTTTGCATTCCTTCTAAAGTAACTACTTTTGCACCATTTGCACGCATTGCAAGAATACTGCATGAAAGCACTGGTTTATCATTTAATAAAACCGTACATAATCCACAGTTACTTGTATCACAACCACGTTTAACACTATAGCAACCATTTTTTCTCACAAAATCAATAAGTAATAAATCAGGTTCAATATCTTGTACAATTCTTTCTCCATTTAAAGTTAATTTAATTTCCATACACATCCTCCTTTAATTGAAGAAAAGCTCTTTTTATTAAAACTTTTGCAATCTTTTGACGATATTCTCTAGATGCTCTTGAATTGCTTCCTAATTTTAATTCTGATAAAACACATTTTGTAAAATTTTGAATATTTTCTTCAGTAATACCTGTTTCAAAATAACTATCTCCATTAATAGCTACAGCATGTAACGGTCTTGCTCCAATGATACATGTATAATGTTGATTTATATTACTAACAGCACAGGTTAAAACAGGAAAATCTGTTGAAATATTTCTTTGTGATAAATAAACCACATTTGTTGGTACTTTTTTAATAATAACTTTTGTAAGAATATCTTTTGTAAATTTCATATTCGCAAATTCTTTGATAGAAACCCGCCCAGTTGGATAAAGTTCTACCTCACAATCAAGCGCCATAAAAAGTGTTAAAACATCAGAAAAACCAAACCTTCCATAAATAGACCCACCAATTGTCGCTAAGTTTCTAAATTGAACACCGACAATATGACGTACACTTTCTTTAATAGCTCCTTGTGTAAAATGGTTTAATTGTTCATTTGTTTCAAGCTCTCTTAAAGTAACCATAGCACCAATATGTATTTCATCATCTATTTCTTCAATTTGATCTAAATGTAAATCAGATAGATCAATAGCAAAATTAACATTTCTATTTTGCATTTTAAGCCATAACATACCACCTAAAACAACACTCAGCGGTTTTTTTGCATATTCATAAGCTTCCTCAATTGTTTGAGGTCGCACATAATTTCTAATCGATAACAAAGAAAGCCCTCCTTTATTGTTTTTCTTTTGGTAATAAAATATTTAAAATAATTGCTACAAAAGCAGCAGGTACAATTCCTGATTCTCCACAAATCATTTGAATTGCTTGTGGAAGTTGCACTAAAATTGCACTATTTGCACCAATACCATAACCTAATCCTAAAGCAACTGAAACAATTGTCATTGAACGAGCAGTAAGAGGTTCTTTGGTAATCAATTGAATTCCAGACATAACAATCGATGAAAACATGATGACTGCTGCTCCACCTAATACGGATTGAGGCATAATTGAAACAAGTGCCGCTAATTTAGGAAATAAACCACAAATAATTAGGAAAATCGCGCCACACGCCAAAGCAAAACGATTGACAATTTTAGTCATTGTTACTAACCCAACATTTTGTGAAAAAGATGTATTAGGTAAAACACCAAATAAAGCAGCAATGGATGAACCAATACCATCACAGATAACACCACCTGATAATTCTTGATCTGTAGCTTCTCTTGACATTCCACCTTCCATAACACCAGAAATATCCCCAACAGTTTCAACAGCTGTAACAATAAACATAATTAAAACTGGTAAAATTGCTCTTAAATCAAAAACTGGTTTTACTGGCATGAGTTTTGGTAAGGCAAACCATTTTGCTTGAGCCACCTTATCCCAATTTAAAACCCATGATTTAACAAACTCTGTTCCATCACTGGCAACACCTGTTGTTGAAATAAACAATGGTAAAATCATACATAAAACATAACCACAAATAATTCCAATTAAAACCGCCGAATTACTTAGCATTCCTTTTGTGCCATGTTTAAAAGCTAAAATAACAACTAAAACAAATAAACCAATTAAAAGATTTTCTACAGATCCATAATCTTTAGCACTACTTCCTCCTCCGAAAGAAGCAACACCAACACCAATTAAAGACAAACCAATGGATAAAACAACTGTTCCTGTAACAACAGACGGAAAGAAACGACGTAATGGTTTTAAAAGAAAACCTAAAACCGTTTCAAATAAACCACCAATAATACTTGCTCCCATGATGGCACCATATCCTAAAACACCACCACCCATTACATGAGCAACACTTTGGAAAACACCAATAAATCCTGAACTTGTTCCCATGATAATTGGGACTTTCCCACCAATAGGACCTATTGAAAATAATTGTACTAAAGTAACAACACCTGCAATAAGCATTGCATTTTGTAAAAGTGAAACTTGAATTGCAGCAAATACATCTGCATCATGCATTGCAGCACAAGCCCCCGTAATAATAAGTACTGGTGTTAAGTTACCAACGAACATTGCTAGAACGTGTTGTAAACCTAAAATAATTGCCTGTTTTAAAGGAATTTTACCTTCAAAATCATAAGGACTTGTATACTCTTTTTTCTCCATATTCTCTCTCCCTCAAATTAAATTAACCTTCTAAAAACAAGAAAATTGTAGCATAACTCTTTTTTTTCATCAAGATACTACAAAAAAATAGATTTATAGATATAAAAAAAACAGCTAATGCTGCTTTATAGGAAGAAATAACACATCATTGCTTCCTCCACAAATCATTCCTAAATTGGCACTTTCGCTATTATTTAATTCATAATGTTTTATCATTACCTTTTGACAATTCTTAGCATCTAAAATAGCTTGATATTCTTCCCTTCCCCCACCAATAGAACCAACAAGGCCTTTTTCATTTACAAACATCATACTACCAACCGTACGTGGTGTTGATCCTTTTTTATCAATAATAATACATAAAACACCATCACCTTGTACTTCTAATAAGTCATTTGTTATACTTGAATATTGATGTTCATTTTTAATAGCTATAATTTCAGACATGATACTGACGGCAATCTCTGCAGGGGTTATCGCTTTTATTGGAAGTCCAATAGGCGCATGTACTTTATAAAGTTCAACTTGTTGATATCCTTCTTCTAGTAAAGCATCATAAGTTTGTCTAACTTTCTTCTTGCTTCCAATCATTCCTACATAAAGACTTTGTAGAAAAAGTGTCTTTTTTAAACACAAACGATCATCTTTATGTCCTCTTGTCACAATGACATAACATGTATTTGCTTCCTTAGGAAAATAGGAATCAGCTTTATCAAAAGAAACACAATGAATTTCATTTGCTTCTGGAAATAATTCTTTACATGCAAATTCTTTTCTTTCATCAATAACAATCGTATAGAAATCCAACATAGAAGCAAGTTTATTTACATATTGACTCACATGTCCTGCACCCAAAATAACAAGTTTCGGTTGTGGCAAGAACCATTCTTCATTAATAAGTGTTACCTCTTTTTGATTTTCTAATAACGAAGCTAGTGCTTTTTCATAAAGCGAACTTGCTCCGTTTACTTGAATTTTAACGGGAACATAATATTTATTAATTTTTTTTAAATAGATGTTGATAAGTTGTTGAATAAAAAGACTATCTACTCTTTGATTTCCATCAACTTTCATTTCTTGATAACCATGAACGACATCTTGAGCAGGTTTTCCAAGTCCCTTTAAAGAAGTAATTAAAATAATTTCACTGCTGTCTTTGTCTACAACAGGTTCATGATTTCTTGGATATTTTAAAGGTAATCCATGAGAACCATCAGCTTCAATTAAAATTACATCTATTTCTTTTTTTAACCTTTTTAATAAGTCATCATCTAAAGCTTTAATTTTTTGATTTTTGGCTTTGCTACCTGCATGTACGTAGCCATGCTTTTTAATTTCATTTATAATTTCTTCATAACTCGGATCGACTAGTGTATTTTCTTCAATTTTCATATGAGTAGAAGTTGTCATTAAAACACTCTTACCTTCTTTTAAATATCGATCTTTTAACTGCTTTATTTTTGTTGTCTTTCCACCTGAACCAATAACACTAATTATCATAATTACCCTCACTAATTTCTTGAATTGCTTTGATGAAAAATTGTATTTCTTCTTTTGTATTCATAAATGAAAGTGATACTCTTACGATGCCACTTTTCACTGTATTGAGATGTTGATGCATCAAAGGTGCACAATGAGTACCGCAACGAATCGCAATATCATATTTATTATTTAAAAGATCTGCCACTTGAAAACTATCCATTCCTCGTATATTAAAGGCAAGAATTGGTGTTCTTTCTTTGAAATCGCCATACAAAACAACTTGTGGAATATTTTTTAAACCATCATATAAAAGTTCAACTAATTCATTTGTGTATTTTGATTTTTCATCTTGATATTTCATTAAATAAAAAACACCTGCCTTTAAAGAAGCGATTCCTGTCATATTACGTGTCCCCGCTTCAACATGTTCAGGGTAGTAATCACTTTGAAAATGATTAAAAGAGTCCATTCCTGTTCCACCACTTATTAAAGGTTCTATTTCTATAGATTGAGCTAAACAAAAACCACCAACCCCACTATTTCCTAGCAACCCTTTATGACCACTAAAACATAAAATATCTAAATTCATCTTTTCCATATCAATTAGAAGATGTCCCGCACTTTGGGCAATATCACTCATCATTAAAATACCATGTTCATGCGCTAGTTTTCCAATTTCAGCAATTGGATAAATTTCACCCGTTACATTAGAACTATGTGTTACAATAATCATTTTTGTCTTTTTTTGAAGATGTTTTTTAATATTCTCTACTGTAGGTGAGGTAATAGATAACGTAATAATATTTGCTTTTTCTAATTGATAAAGTGGTCTTAAAACACTGTTATGTTCAGCGTAGGTCGTAATCACATGATCTCCTTTTTTGAGAATACCTTTAATACATGTATTGAGACTTTCGGTATTTCCACTATTTAAAACCACACATCCATCTTGAGGTACATGAAAATATTCTTTAATAAGTTTGCGTGTTTGATAAATCAAACGACTCGCATTTAAACTTGTCACACTGGTAGAACGATTCGCATTGGTGCAATGATTCATACAATCAATTACTGCATCTTGAACTTCTTTAATTTTAGGAAAACTGGTTGCTGCTTGATCAAGATAAATCATTTCTATGTCCTCTTAAATAAAAGATAGCTTCAATGACACCACCAGCAATGCAGCGTGCTTTATCGGAAATCGTAAAACAATTTTCATATTCATCTTCACGTGGGTCAATATCTGCCATTTTAAAACCTTGAGTGACTACAAAGCCTTCTTTAATCAAGCCACGAAGTAATCCATCCATTGTCGCATAAATCGGTGTTTGATCAACGTAAGCAATCACTTCACCTTTTTTAACAATATCTGTTAAATGCCTTACATGTTTTACAGTTCCTGCGCCAGGAGAATGAATAACACGTTCTTTCCCATAACCTTTAATGACACCTGGTACACCTGTATTTTTTAAAGCAGCTCCTTGATAAATCGTTCTTCCTAGTTTATGCCCTCGCATCGTTTCAATAACAACATCAACATCTTTACCTGCCATAAATCCCGGACCTAAAGCAATGGTAATTGGTGCCATCTTTTTTGTTGTTCCTAAATTCTTTTTAGCAAGAATGGCATCAACAACAACCTCTGGCTTGAAATAATCAATGGCTTTAGCCTCTGGATCAATCAATAACGTCACTTTATTTTCCATTAAAAATTGTTTTGCTTCATCATAGTCATGTGCTAGATAACAAGTGACATCTTCTACTTGTTTTTGCGTATCATAAATAGCTTCACAAAAAGCAACATTTCTTCGAATGGCACTTGGTTTTTCAATTTCTAAAATCAAGACCTTAAATCCACATTTAAAAAGTTTATAAATGGTCCCTGTAGCAATATCGCCACCACCTCTTACAATAACTAAATCTTTCATTTATCTTTTATGGCTTAATAACTTTTTCAGCCTTCTCCATTCTTTCAACAATATCATACATATTTGTGACAGCCCCTACTTGTAATAACTCTTTACGGTTAAAGAAATCGAGACATGTTCCACAACTTACAATATCAACACCTTGACTTTCAAGATATTTTAAATCATTTAAAATATCTCCCTCATTTGTAGTAAGGAAAATACCTTCATTATAAAAAATCATTTCTTTAGGTAATTGATCTTGTTTTGTAAGTGCAAAGATAAATGATTTCATTAAAACAGAACCAAGTTCTTCATTACTTCCCATTGTTTTACTTGAAATAACAACAACATCTCCACTTTTTTCATTAAAATCTAATTCTTCATCAATACCTTCTTTAGCAATAATTGCATAAAAATCATCTCCGTCATCACCTGTAACAATTTGATAATGTCTTACTCCTGCAAATTTTGTTAAATTTTCAATCGCAATCTCATTATCAACAAGTACTTTTACTTTATCAATATCTTTTAATAATTCCTTTGTTTTTACAACTGGTAATGGGCATTCAAGTCCTCGAGCATCTAAAATTTCCATAATAATCTCCTAACGTACATAAATATCAAATTGATCTTTTTCAACAATTTTACCAATCACATAACAAGCAAGTCCTGCTTGGTTAAAATCATTTAAAATATTTTCTAAATCATCACTTGCAACACTGGCAAGAAGTCCTCCACTTGTTTGTGGATCATAAAGAATTTCTTCTAAAACAAAGTTTTCCTCATCAAAACAAACTTTATTTTTCATTGCATTGCGATTATGCTGTCCGCCTCCACTTAAATAAAATTCATTAACATAATAAGGGCAATCCTTAAAATAGGGAATACTTTCCTTGTCTAAAAATGCACTTGCCTTTTCATCTAGCATTTCATCTAAATGAACAAGTAAACCAAAACCAGTGACATCCGTTAAAGCATGAAGTGTATATTTATTTAAAACATCGAATGCATATTTATTAAGTGTTGTCATACTCTTAAAAACCTCATCAAGTATTTCTTGACGTGCATCATTTAAACGATAAGCATTTAATGTCAATCCTACTCCTAATTTTTTAGTAAGAATTAATGTATCTCCCACTTGTACTCCATTATTTTGAATCATTTTACTTGGATCTACTATTCCCGTAACACTTAAGCCATATTTTGTTGATTCATCTTTGATAGAATGACCACCTGATAAAACAACTTTAGCTTCTTTTAGTTTATCATTTCCACCTTCAATGATTTTTCCTAAAATATTTAAATCATCTTGATCGTTAAAACAAACAATATTTAAAGCTGTCAAAGGAGTTCCACCCATAGCATAAACATCACTTAAAGCATTCGTTGCTGCAATTTGTCCAAATAAATAAGGATCTTCTACCATTGGTGGAAAGAAATCAAGTGTTGAAACAATAGCTTGATGTTCATTTATTTGATAAACAGAGGCATCATCATGACTATCAAAGCCAACAAGTAAATTAGAATTGGGATATTTATCGATTTTTTCTAAAATATGAGTTAATTTTTTAGCGCCTAATTTAGCACTACAGCCACCACTTTTACAATAAAGCTTTTCTTTCATTTAAAACACAACCTTTACTATTTTTTCATAATGAATTTGATTTTCTTCAAGAAAAATCTTCCACTTTTCCATATCTTTATTTTGACAAGAAAAACACATGCCACATCCTGCATCAATAACAGATGGTTTAGGAATTAAACGTCCTTTCATAGAAGATGTTTGTTTAGCATCTAAATCCATTGCATCATCTAATGAATGAAAAGTAATAATTAAATATTCCTGTTTATTCATCTTCAAAAATCTCCTTAAACCGAACACCTGCATATTCATTCATTTCTTGAATAAATTTTTCATACTTTTCTAACAATTCTTCGCCTTCTTGAGTAAGTTTACTACCACCACCATCTTTACCACCACTAATACGTTCAACAAGAGGCATGTCTAAATCCTCTTCCGCTCTTTTTAAAATTTTCCATGCCTTTGAATTTGACATTTTCATAGCTTTGTAAGCTCCTGATAAGGAACCAAAACTTTGCGTTTTTTTCATCAGTTCATAAACGCCTTTACCAAAACTTTTTTCTTGGTTATAAAGACGAATCTTTAAATCAAATTTCTGTGGATTTTTATAAGTCATTTTTATCCTTTCGAAAGTCCACAATTTGGAAAAGTACAAACAGGACAATTTAAACAAAGTCCTCCTTCACCAAGCAAAGCAAGTTCGTCACTGGTAATTAAATCTTTAGCAAGAAGTCTTGGTAAAACAATATCAAAAATTGTTCGACGTGAATACATGACACATCCTGGTAATCCAACAATTGGAACATCACCTTTATAACTTAATAAAAACATTGCTCCAGGAAGAACAGGTGCACCATAGCTTATTATTTTTGCACCTGTGTTTTTTATCGCCAGTGGTGTTTTATCATCAGGATCAACAGACATTCCTCCTGTGCATAAAACAAGATCCACTCCTTGTTTTAAAGCTTCATTGATTTTACTAGTTGTCATTTCATGATCATCTAATGATAAACTATGGTAAGTAACTTCTACCCCGTATTCTTTTAATTTTTCTACGATGACTGGCGTAAATGTATCTTTAATTCTCCCTTTATAAACCTCTGAACCTGTAGTAATAATTCCTGCTGTTTTTATTTGATAAGGCATGATTTTTAAAATAGGTTTTTGAATTTTTTCTTGGATTTGTTGCATCTTTTCTTTTTCAATAACGAGTGGAATAATACGCATACCTGCAAGTTTATCCCCTTTTTTTACAGGTACATTTCCTTGTCTTGTCGCAATCATCATTTTTCCAAATGAATTGACCTTAAAAAGTTCTTCTCGATTTACTTTAAACAATCCATCAATTGTACTTGTAAGTTCAATCTTTCCTTCACTAATAGCGCTTTTTTTCATATATTCATTGAAACAAAGATTACATAATATTTCTGCTGCATCATTTTCATGTATCATTGTTTCATCTTTTTCAAAAACATAAAGATGTTCTTTTCCTAAATTCAATAATACTTCAATATCTTCTTCTTTAATAATATGGCCCTTCTTAAAACGAGGACCTTTTCTTTGGTCTTTTACAATTTCTGTGATGTCATGGCAGAGAACACTACCTATGGCATCTTCTGTTTTAATTTCTTTCATGTTATTTATTAACAGTAAACCCGTAATTTTCAAATTGTTTTAAAGAAGATTTCTTTTGAATGAATTTTAGGAATTTTTCAGTTTCATCACTATGTTTTGTTTTAGCAAGTTTTGCAACTGGGTAAATAACAGGTTCATCTAATAAACTATTTTCACATGTTGCAAGGACTTTTACATCTTTACTGCTTTTAGCATCTGTTGAATAAACAATACCTACTTCACTTGAAGATGAAGCAACCCAGTTTAATACTTCAGTAACATTTCCCCCTAAACTATATTTTGAACTTAAAGCATCATATAGCCCTAAATGAGTTAATGCCATTTTTGCATATTGACCAGCAGGTACAACTTCAGGATCTCCAATCGCAATTGTTTCTGCTTTTGCGATATTAGCAAAATCTTTTACTTCTGTTGTTGTTTGTTTACCAGTAATTAAAACCAGTTTATTTTCTAATAAATCAACAACATCCTTTTTATTGATGTATTTTTCATCAACAAGAGTATCCATTTGTTTTGTTGCTGCAGAAAAGAAAACATCTGCCTTTAATCCTTGTTCAATTTGAATTTGTAATTTACCACTTGAATCATAAACTCCTTGAACTTTGATATTTGGATTTTCTTTTTCAAATTCAGGAATAAGTTTGTCTTCAAACGTATTTTCCAAACTTGCTGCAGCAGCAAATGTCAATGTTACTTCTTCTTGTTGATCTTGAGTTGATGAACAACCACATAAAGTAACAATCATTAATAAACTACACATTAAACTTAATAACTTTTTCATTATTCCAATCTCCCCCTTTTTATTTTTAATTTATTATCACACATCATTTCCATTTCCTTTGGACTATGTGTTACAAACAGACATTTCTTTTGATATTCAATTAATTTTTTCTTTGTTTCATTTAAAAGCATTTCCTTTAATGATTCATCTAAGGCACTAAAAGGTTCGTCTAATAAAACAAGATTTGTATCATAAACAAGTAACCGTGCTAAAGCAACGCGTTGTTTTTGTCCTCCTGAAAGCTGACGAGGATATCTTTTTTGTAAATCATCTATTTGAAAGTCTTTCATGATTTGTTGAACTTTTTCTTTAATCACTTGTTTATCTTCATGATGTGCTTTTAAAGGAGCAGCAATGTTTTGATAAACATTCATATGATCAAATAATGCGTAATTTTGAAACATGTATCCTATTTTTCTTTTTTGTGGGGAAATATTAATTTTTAAATCACTGTCAAATAAAACTTCATCATCTAAAACAATACGTCCTGCATCCGGTGTCATAATTCCAGCAATACATTTTAAAACCATACTTTTTCCACTTCCACTTGGCCCCATTAAACCAAGGCGGTCTTCATGACTTTCAAAACAGACATCTAAATCGTATTCTGACAATTTTTTAAAGATTACAACTTCTAATTTCATCTAAAAACTCCTTTTTTTCTTAATAGAGTATTGATAAACATTGACACCAACAACAGCTATCAAACAAATAACAACGATAATAAAAACATAAACACCTGCATTATCGTAATTTCCTGACATGACTTCACTATAGACCGCCAAAGGTAAAGTTCTTGTTTTTCCAACTATATTTCCTGCAAGCATAGCCGTTGCTCCAAATTCCCCTAAACCTCTTGCAAAAGATAGAACACCCCCACTAATAATTCCTGGCATAGCTTCAGGTAAAATGACTGTAAAGAAAATGCGTTTTTCTGACATTCCCAGTGTTCTTCCTGAATCAATCAAATCATGATCTATTTGTTCCATGGCCGCTTTGGCACTACGATACATTAAAGGAAAAGAAATCACGACAGCAGCAATAACCGTTGCTGAAAAACTAAAAGTAATTTTATAATGAAAAACATGGAGAAAAAGTTTTCCGATAGGTTGATTAACCCCAAAGATCATTAGTAAGAAAAATCCCATAACTGTTGGTGGTAAAACAAGAGGCATGGTAAAAATACCGTCTAAAATAATTTTCGTTAAATCATGTTTTCGATTCAACGTCCATTTTGCAAGAAATAAACCTAAAAAGAAAGTAATGACAATTGTAATAATTGCTGTTTTTAAAGAAATATAAAGAGGTGATAAATCAACCATCTTTTCGAGCACAATCATGTGCCTCTCCTTTTAAAATTTCTAACCCATGTTTTAAAGGATCAATAATAATATCTAAACTTTCTTTAACAGCTTTTAAACTTCCTGGCAAATTAATAATCAACGTTTTGTTTCTTAAAACAGATACCCCTCTTGAAAGCATGGCACGATTGGTATATTTCATTGACTCATAGCGAATTGCTTCGCTGATACCTGGTACATTTCGTGTTGCTACTTTTAGTGTGGCTTCTGGTGTGACATCCCGCATACTTAACCCTGTCCCACCAGTGGTAATAATCAAATCATTATGACAACGATCTGATAAATTAATCAATGCTTGTTCAATTAGCTTTTGTTCATCCGGTAAAATTTCATAAGAAGTGACATAATAGCCTCTTTCTTTAAAATAATCTTGGATGTAAGGTCCACTTAAATCCTCTCTTTGACCCTGACTGCCTTTATCAGAAAGTGTTAAAATTGCCACACGTAAACGTTTATCTCTTTCTTTTAAAACTTCAACTGAGTCATTCAACTGAATCGTTCCTCCTTTTAAAACACGAGAAAATAAGCCATTTGTGGGCATAATACATTTTCCTACTTGATGATAAATAGCACAATGGTTATGGCAGCTTTTCCCAAGTTGAGTAATTTCAAGGATAACATCACCTATTTTAAGACGTGTTCCTATTTCAATTTCATTAAAATCAATTCCTGAAATAAGTAAATTTTCACCAAAAGCACCATCTTCAACAGTAGAACCCATTTTCTTAAATTCTTCTCTTGTTTCATAAGATAACAAGGAAACTTGTCGATGCCAAGAACCTGCATGAGCATCATTTTTAAAGCCATGATTTTCAATAACTTCAATTTTTTCAACAGGTATTTTTGCCGTTCCTTTTTTTTCACTTAAACAGATTGCTTTTACTTGTCCTGCCATTTAAAATCACCACTCTTTCCACCACTTTTACTTATTAAATGAATATTTCTAATTTCCATTTCTTTACTAACAGCCTTTGACATATCATAAATAGTAAGTAGTGTAGCACTCACACCATGGAGTGCTTCCATTTCAACCCCTGTCTTTCCCAAACATGTAACTTGACAATAAGTTTCTATCAATTCTTTTTCATGATTAATATGAAAATCCACGGTAATCTTACTTAAAAGTAAAGGATGGCATAATGGAATAATATCACTGGTTTTCTTTACTGCCATAATTCCAGCAATTCTTGCCACTGAAAGAACATCACCCTTTTTCATTTGATGATTTTCAATTTTTTCAAGTATTTCTTGACCAACACAAATTTCACCATAAGCAATTGCTGTTCTTTGTGTTGTGTCTTTTGAAGATACATCTACCATAATGGCATTTCCTTTTTCATCAAAATGTGTAAAATCCATATTATCCTCCTATTTCATTCATTTTTGTATAAGAAACATCCTCTTCAAAATGATGTTCTTTTGGTTTTAATTCAATTGCTTTTTCAAGATGCAAACGTAATTGTTTTTCATTATTAAGATACGGTTTTAAATCATGCATTTCTTCATAAAATAAACACGGCTTGATCTTTCCAGTACTTGTTAAACGAAGACGATTACATTGATGACAAAACTTATGATGAAGAGCTTCAATAAAACCAACATAACCTTGATAACCATTTATTGTATAATAATGCGCAGGACCATTGCCTAATTTATCTAGACATTCTTGAATTGGATATTTTTTTAAATAATGGATAACATCTCTCATTTTTTGATTACGCTGTTCTTTATTTAAAGGCATGAGTTCAATAAAACGCAACGCTATTTTTTTATCTTTAATAAGCATCAACATATTTTCCAAGCGATTCATTGTAAAAGTATCATCGACAACACAATTTATTTTTACAGGAATTTGTAGCTTATAAGCATAAAACAAATTATCTAAAACTATTCCTAAACAATCTTGTTGTGTCAATAAAAAATATTCTTTTAGATCAAGTGTATCTATTGAAAAATTAATACCATCTATTCCTATTTCTTTTAAACAATCTAAATCTTCTTTAGTAAATAAAGAGCCATTGGTTGTTAAAGTGACCTGAACATTTCGTTTTTTTAATTCTTTAATAAAGAAAAGATAATCTTTTCTAATTGTTGGTTCCCCACCTGTAATTTTAAATTTATTGATTCCTAATTGGATAGCTTGATCAACAATGAGTAATAATTGTTCATAAGATAAAATATCTTGATGTTTTAATTTTCGTGGATGATCATTTTTACAATAAGCACATTGAAAATGACAACGATCTGTAATGGAAATACGCATATAATCTATTTTTCTTTGATATAAATCCAACATAAGCCCTCCGTTGTTTTCAAATGAGAATAACCCTATAAATAATTTAATAGATTATCTTGCAAATTTCAACAAAATATTTTAGACAAAATAAAAAAACTAGAATTATTTCTAACTCTAGTTTTCGATAACTAATGTGTATGTCCTTCAACAGCGACAATATCTTCTGGATTTTCAGCAATTGCTTTACAAGCAGCTTCAATTCCTTTAACAATTGTATCAAGTGATAAACTTGGTGCATTTGTTGGACGGTTAGCAACTTGACTTGTAATAAATGGTACATGCATAAATCCACCTCGCATTGATGGGTATTTTTTAGCAATTGTATAAAGAACACCATACATTAAATGGTTACATACATAAGTTCCTGCTGAATTAGAAACACTTGCAGGAATATCTGCTTTTCTAATTTCAGCAACCATTGCTTTGATTGGTAAAGATGAAAAATAAGCATTTTCTCCATCTTCAAAGATTGAACCACTTAAAGGTTGATTTCCTTCATTATCAGGAATACGTGCATCATTAATATTGATAGCCACTCTTTCTGGTGTTAAGTCAAATCTTCCACCTGCTTGTCCAATACATAAAACAACATCAGGATGTTCTTTTTCAATAGCATTTGCAACTGTATCAATTGATTTATAGAAAACAGTTGGTACTTCTAATTTAACAATTTCAAGATCACCAATTTTGTCTTGAACACGTTTGACAGCTTCTAAAGCTGGATTAATTTTTTCTCCTCCAAAAGGATCAAATGCAGTTAATAATAATTTCATTTCATTTCCTCCTAGAAAGCTAATACATACATTAAAACAATGTGTACTGCTAACATAATTAACGCAACTGGTAATTGTGAAATTATTATAGCATATTTACTCTTCGTTTCCAATAAAGCCGCTGGCATAATATTGAAGTTTGCAGCCATTGGTGTCATTAATGTACCACAATATCCTGCAGTTAACCCTAAAGCACCTACAACAACTGGATTTGCTCCTTGAGCGATTAAGAATGGATAACCAATACCCACTGTAATAACTGCAAAAGCAGCAAAACCATTACCCATGATCATTGTAAATAAAGCCATACCAATGCAATAAACAGCAACGGCAATAAAATGATTTCCTTCAGGAATAATAGCACCTACTCCTGCAGCAATAACAGCACCTACTCCTGCAGCTGTAAATAATGAACCTAAAGCTGCTAAAACTTGTGGTAGGATACCTGTTGTTCCTACGTTATCTGTTAAACGAATACCATCCTTAAATGGTAAAGAAAATTTAGGTTTGAAAATAAAGTAAGCAACAATTAAACCAACAATAGCACTAATACCAATGGCATTGTTTGCTCCTAAATTTGTAAAGAATGTTGCAACAACAACTGCTGATAAAGCTAAAACAACAGGTGGGATAAATGATTTATATCCATATTTATCTGCGTTTTCTCTTGTTTCTTTAGCAGTAGGAATATTCATTGCTGCTGGTTGTACTAAACCAGTAGCAGTTAAGATAGCTAAAACAATAATACATGCCCCTGTAATCCATGTAGGAATATAAGGTCCAACAATGAAGGTAATAGCTAAAATAAACCAAAAGATTGCTGTTGTTGTTCGTTTTTCAACTTCTTTATTTTTTAAAGCACTGACTCCCGTAAAAGCAAAAATAAGTCCAATAATACAATAGAAAACTTCTGCTAAAATTGTACTTGTATTCCAATCTATTTCTAACATACTATTTTTCTCCTCCTTGCTTTTTACTAAAACGTTTCTTTAATTTACGATCATACCATAAAGCATAACCAATACCCACAATAACTGAAATAATAGCAATTGGAATTGAATTTAAAGCAATTTGATTAGCAGTTACTTCTTGAGCAATATTGTGTGATTTGAAGATTTCATTTAAAGTCGAAACAATTAATAAAGTTCCTGATGACCCCATGAAACAGTTTTGAGCAAAGAAATTCCCATAGTTTTCTGTTCCTGCTGCCATCCCCTTAATTTCATCTTCAGTTTTTTCATCAATATCTCCATATTTAGCAATCGCACATGCTTGTGCCATTGGGTTGATTAAAGGACGGATAAATTGTGGATGTCCTCCAATACGTAATGAAAATGCTGAAGCAATTGTACGAATGACTTGCCAAATAGATAATAAACGACCTGTTGTTGCACTCTTGATACCTCTGATAAAATCAACAGCTTTATCGCGAAGTCCCATACGTTCACATATACCAATAACTGGTAATGTTAAAATAAATAATGTTGCTGTACGGTTTGTAAGGAAAGCAGCTCCAAGTGTTGATAAAATATCCATAATAGACATTCCACCAACTAAACCAGTAACGATACCTGCAACAACTACAGTAGCTAATGTATCAAATTTTAAAGCAAAACCAATGATAACAATAACTATCCCGACAAGTTTGATAGCGTCTCCCATTATAAAATTCCTCCTTAGTGACTGTAAAATTATATACTGAATTCATCTTTTTTGCAAATTATTCTACATAATTAAAAAAATGGCATCCTTTCTGCCATTTTCGTTATTTATTGATTACATTTATCGATAGGATATTTCTTTTCATTCATTGCCATTTTCATATCAACAATTTCATCAACATCTAAATTAAGTTTGTCTAATAAATCCTGACTATAAATAATTACATCTGCTAATTCTTCTTTAACATGTTGTAAATCAAAATTTTCTTCATCCCATTGAAAACATTCTAAAAGTTCACTTGCTTCTATTGAAATAGATTTAGCAAGATTAGCAGGTGAATGAAACTTTTCCCAATGACGATCTTCTGTAAATTTTCTAATACGTGTTAATGTCTTTTCTTTCATTCTCATTTTCTCCTATTATTTCTTGTTCTAACTTGACATTATTTTTTAACATATAATCAATCAATTCATTTTGATTTTCTTTAAACGATAACAATCTCTTTCGATCATTTTGAGTTAAAGGCTTTGTATAATCCTTGTATTTCTTTAACATCTCTATATTCATTTTATACATTTGAAAATCGAACCACGCAATACTGCGGTGTTTGAGTGGTTTGTTACTAATTTGTTACTAAATAAGTACAATTTATTAATAAAATTTATTAATAAAATATATTTTTCTATCCTTATTATATATTCTTATAAAGCAAAAAGAACCTACCAAAATTAATGAGTAGGTCTTTTAATGCAATTAGTTAATATAAAAGTTGTTGTTTTGAAGAATAGATAATATTACATTTTTGCTTTTTCTGTTAACTAACAAATATATTATACACTATATTTAAATGATTAACATCCAATTAATTTTAAAATAGTGTTTCTTCCTGCAATTCCATCAACTTTCAATCCTCTATCTGATTGGAATTGTTTTACTGCTGCTTCTAAACCACTTCCAAACTTACCTGGACATTCAACACCAGATGGATCATATCCTCTACACATTAATGCAATTTCTACTGCTGTAACCATGTATTGAGTTTCTTTACGTTTGACATAATGTTGACCTAAAGCAGCTTTACTATTTTTACCAAAAGCACCATCAACTTTTAAGTTTTTGCCATAGTCCAAATTAATAGCATGTTGGAAGCATCTAGCAATATTTGCTCGAGTCTTAGGACCATATGCACCATCAGTTGCAATTGAATGACCTGTAAAATTGATTGAATGTTGTTGACCTCTTGAAATAATACTGTCTAAGTTATCATTTTTAGCAGCAGATGGAGTAGCAGTAGATGTCCCTAGATTTCCAACAGTTGAATTAACAATATTATTTTTAAAATTTTTCCAAACATTGTCATCTAAAAGTCCATTACAATTAGGACATAATTTACCATTTACATCATAATGACGATAAACATGATCAATATCAATGTTATATTTTTTCATCAAAGCACGAGCTAATGCATATACATTTTCTAATGTCTTATCGGTAATTTCAACAACACCATTTTTATTGGAATCACACATTTCAATCGACAATGAATTACTGTTAGTGATGATTTGATACATTGGATGATGAGCCGATTGACACTTACCACCAACACTATAAGCTACGTAATCATCTGGAACTGAATGTGTAACTGAATCATCATCAACAAAGTAATGGGCAGAAGCTTTAACTACGTTGTTAGCAAAATATTTTCCATTTGCTTCATCACTATCTCCATCATTACTTGTATAATGAATGACTAAATATTTAATTTTTGATAAATCTCTTTTTGAACCATAATTAGCTTTATTCGCTAAATGTTCTTTCATAACATAACTCATATGCTATTTCCTCCTTTTTTTAAATAAAAAGAGAGCTATTCACTCTCTTTCTCTAATTCCTCTTTGATTTCATCAATTCTTTTCCATATTGCTTTAGTTTCACGCTCTTGAAGCGCCATACGTTCAACTACGTTATTGTGCTTTTCAACTTTTTTTGTCAGCTCATCAATACGATAATTCATTAATGTATTAGCTTTATTGTTTGAAAACATTGTAGTGATTACACTAGGCACAGCTACACATAGACCAGAAATCAAAGCAACTGTAACTGCTTCTGTCATATGATTTCACTCCTAACTTTCATCTACAATTTCTTCCAATTCTGGAAGCCCTGCAACGCTTGTTAGAATAGAAACCACACCAGATAGACAACTTGCACTAACGATCATCGCCCAATTGACTTCATTCATGACAGTAGATGTTCCAATTAATGCTACAGCAGTTTGAGCTACCGTTTTGACCGCTCTAATACCGGCAGCTTTTACCCACTGATTAAAATCATATTTTTTAACTTTCAATTTAATCACCCTTTCTAGACAGTTTTTAGTCCTATTTAGGACATCAAAAAAAGGACTTTCGTCCTTTAATTGCTATTTTTTTGTATATAATACAATCAACTGATAAGATTTACCTTATGCTTTTATTTATGGCTAATATCTTCCAATGACTTTAGTAACAGTTGTACCTTGATTGTTAGATGAATTTGTCCATCTACAATTATCAATGTGTAACAGTTTTGATGTCTGATTATATTTAAAAGACATATTAGTAACAGTCCAGTTGTTAACAACACCAGAATATATGATCTCTCCATCAATAATTGGTGCAATAACTGCGCTATTATCACTAATTATGATTAACTCTTTAAATTTCAAAGCATCATCATTTAATGTTAAATCGTGACCATAGCCGAAATGACTACCACTCCAAAGAACAACATCCGTATTGATTTCATCTCCGTTAGAATTAACAAATTTAGCCATAAATAACACCTCTTTTTAAAGAAGTGCAGCTATTCAACTGCACCTCCTTTCTTAGAGATAATAGGTAAAAGGATACCGTTTTTACTATTGCTAGTAAACAGTACCCCCTCCTCACAAATTTTTTAATTTTTGACATTTGTATGATCCTCTCTTTCTTTAATTCTTTTAATAAAAATCAAATAAGAAAAGATACTAGTGCCTTTATTTTTTTGTATAACGAATAATTGCTTTAAATTTATAATTTGACCAGCTGTAATTGTTAGCAAAACGAATGTTATCTACATTCAAAATGAAATACGTCGCATAAAATGTTCCTGTATTACCACCAGAATAATAAGTAACAGGAAATCTATAGAAATCTTCTCCATTGGAACATGTGACTTCATAATCAATGAATTCACCCAAATTACTGATTGAGTGATCTATGGTGCTTACACCAACCCTAAGTCCAGTCCATGTAATTATTTTTTCATAGATTTTTTTACCATCAATCCAATATTTTCCCGTCCAATGTTCATCTGTAGACATTTGTAGATTAAGCAATTCATTTTCATTTTTATCAATAAGTTTTGGCATGTTGACATCTAGGTTAAAACTAACCTAAATGCTTTTCACCACCAATCTTTTTAAAGAATGAGAAAAGGCACTTCGTTGTACCTTTCCTATTTTTGGTAAGTTGTGTGTGTGTGTGTGTGTACAACGCACTCACGTGTTTCAAAATCTTTCATATTTTTCTCCTTCCAAAGAAAAAAGAGCAGAAATCAATCTACTCTTTGTAATATACTGCATCGTCTAATGTGCTTTCTAATTCACTGACTGTCTTTTCAAGCTGTCCAACTCGCTTTTGCAATGATGTTAATTGTGATTTCAAAGCAAATGTATCTTTTAACTTTGCCATGAAAGTTTTTAAAATATCACTTGTTAGAAACTTGCTGGTATTTGCTGAAACAGTTGTTGAAGATGCATGTTCACTTACGTTTGAAAACAAAACTCTTTTAAAGAAATCTTTCATATATAAGACCTCCTAATTGATTATGCTCCAAATACTTCAGTCCACATTGTATTTAATTCAGTATCAGTCATAACTACTAATTTAGCATTGATAGCTGAAGTTACTTGTGCTGCAGTTTGATATCCTGAATCATTTGTCAATGATGATACTTTTGTTGGGACATCTGTCTTTTTAGCATAAGAGCTTAGATCCATTTCTCTTGAACCTAATTTTTCAAATTTAGAATTGATATAGATGTATTCATCATAGATATTATTACCAGAATCACTATTAGCAACTAAATAGATAATACCTTTTTTACCAGTTGAAGGTAATGATTCGACAACTGAGTAATCGATTTGAGTTACTCCTGATACTGCAGATGCGATTTCTTTCGTTACATCAGCTGATTTAGCATATGCTGTTAAATCAACATTTACCGCTTTTGATGAATCAATGGTTAAAGCTGTACCATTTACTTTTACGCTTTCAATTTTGTTTACTTGTGCACCAGTAGCAACACCGTTTAATTTTGTTTTATCAGCTGCACTCATTAAACCATGTGTAGATGTTGTTGCATCTGCATAAGTAGTGCTTTCAGGTACTACCCATGAACCGTCACCTCTTAAGAATGATGCTTGTTTTCCTGCAGCTGGAGCAGGAACTAAACCAGCCTTACCTGCAGCACTTGCAGTAGCAGCTGCCATGTTAGAATAAGTTGTATCTTGTGCTGGAATACCCAATGCTGTAATGTCAGCTTTGGCAACAGCAGTAGTAGCACTAACGTGACCTGCAGCATCTACAGTTACTTTATATAAACCTGATTTTTGAGCTGTATATGATGGATGCACATATTTATTGGCACCTTCAGCAATACCACTCAATTTTGTTTTTTCTGCACTTGTATAATCATTTGAAGATAAACCTTTTCCGGTTTCTTGTGCTACAAATTTTCCTTCGCCCCATGCTTTAATTTTTCCTAAGGCTGTTTTTAAAATTGAATCAGTTACAAAACTCATAATATTTTTTTCCTCTTTCTTTCTATAAATTTATTTAATTAAAAATTTCATTCCATATGTTTTCCAAGTCTTTATCTTGCATAATATCAAACTTGTCATCTAAATCAATTGACTTTAAATAACCGTCAACCTCACTACGAACAATCTTTATCCATTCTGTACGTTCTTCTGGAAGAATATCATTGCCATTTCCTATCGTAGATCTAACAATAAAAGATACGACACCAAGATGTACCTCCTTTAATTCACTAACTAACAGAAAAGATAAATTCAATAATCCATCTTTTTGAAATGCATCTTTATTTAATGAAAACACTCCATTTTTATCAATTTCCAACAACTGAGTTTTTTCAAAATAATTTGTTCTATAAAAACCTATAACACTAAAATTATCATAGCCTTCATCCTTGATGAATTGCATTTGAATGTTTCCACTATATTGATATGGAATATCACTAGTACTGCTAGATATAGTCAATCCTTTTTGAATAATTTCAGCAACAATCAAAATCATCACCTCTATTCTTTATACATAACCATTTTGTCAATAAGTTCTTGCAAATTAGGAATGATATCAAATTGACTTTTAACACTTTTAATACTTATTCCATCAATTTCTACAAGATATAAAGGCATCTCACTAACTGTACCTCCATTGAATGTATCACTATTTGTATACTGTGGAATAGTTTCACCTTCTCCACTGATAACTTTTATTTCATGCTTTTCATTGACACCATCTGTTTCAAAATGAGACACGATTAGATCATATCTTTTTTGACCAACAACACCATTTTCTAATTTTATTTCTTCATAAGAACCTGGTGCAATCCTATAAAATCTTCCTTGATTAATAAACAAGCCATCATAGATCTTTAAAAGATTATTGTTTATGATTTCACACTTCAACTGTTGGCCACATTTAAAAACACCATTGTACCCAAACAAACAATGGTGTATGTAAGCATCAATACTTGCTGTAACATTTGACTCATTCAATGTTATATTTTCTAGCACATCTAATCACCTACCTTATATTCAAATTTGCAATGCGAAATAATACCAGATATAGTTACCTTTAAAACTTTTTTTGTAATTTGTTCTTTAAATTCTATTCCCGTTATTTCTTCTTTGGAACCAACATAATCAAACAAAGAAGCTTCATCCGTTGTAAAGTTAATGTTAAGATTATCCGTGCCATTCGCTTTTTCCGTCGCTTCAATAGAACTTTCTATTAATTTTGATTCATCTTCTTCGTTTGAATTATCATAAAGATATGTTTTCCTTTTCAATCCTGCATACTTTGCATTTTCACTTGTATTCCATGTTCCATCATCTTGCAAAAATAAATTGACTCTTATTCTTTCGGTCAATTCACCCTTTCCAAGTGCAACGATATGGTTATACTTGCTTATTGCTTTTTCAGAGATCATGGAAATGCCATAAGAATTGTCATATCTTAATAATTCTGATAAATCAACAATGGGAACAGCTTGTAAATGCACCTTTTTATCATAAAACGTAATTTCTAGTTTTGAAGGGATATCCGCCTTAAGTAACATTTTTTCAAGTGCATCTAATAAATTCAAATCCCTTATTTGATAATTAACACCAATATCACTTAATCCTACATTGTCGACAACAAAAAGATCATTAAATTTTCCATGAATAAGATTATCAATGACCTGATTGGCTTCTCCATTTGCGACATAATAGGCTTGTCCATCAGGGGGCTGAACATATTCTTTTTCAAGAAGACCTCTAAATGTCTTGCCTTTAAATGTAATTGAATTTTTAGAAGTATCTACTTTTTTACCATCTAGAATTCCACCAAATTCACATTCTTGACAATAAAAAAGAGAACCTTTATCAAATTCTCTGTTCCATGATCCTATTGAGATAGACATTTGATAATCATTTGATGCGACGTCATACTTCCCAATCTCAAAATCAATTGATGAATTTTTTAATACACCCAGTTCTTCATATTTGTCATTTGTATATATGAATTTCATTAAAGCCACCTCGGTTCTGTTCTCTTATCAAGAATAATCAATTCGGCTTTAAAAGTTCCATCCCATCCTACAACATTTGAACCACTAGGTATTTTTGTAAAAAAGTCGCTTCTAGACATATCTCTATAATTAAAGAGATTTCTTTTTTCACCATAAACTGAAAAACAAAAAATAGTATTATCAGTAGAATTTATTTCTAAATACTCACCAGCCATCAATGATGTGTTAACTTGATATAAAATATTGCCTACTTTTATATATGGATTCGCACATGGTCCATAAAATCTCATGATAAAATCAGCATCAACTAATGAATCATTGACAGCTTGAACAGCACCCTTTTGATTGGAGTATAAAAACGGATATCGATACGTATATTTCTTTATACCTGTCTGATTGCTTTTATCATCATACATAACCAAATTGTATTTCTTCTCTTTGATCCATTCCTGTTTGATACAGAAAATACCAAGTTCTACATTGGTCCTTGTATTAATATTAGCAATGCTAGTGTTTGATGAAACAATATAGCATTTAATATAATAATCTCCAAAGTACAAAGTTCCTGGTGTTTCATTAATACAATCAAGTTCAAATATGTCGCACATTTTATCCAATGTTTCTTTTCTTTCTTTTAGACTTCCTCTCAATGTTAAAGTAATTGTATAAGTATAATTACCTATACTTAAACTAACACTGTCATTTTCAATTGTAGTATTCCATTTTCTTTGATGAAGATAGCCACTTGTTGGAAGAATATTTGCATCTACAAAGTCAACACTATAATTTTGAGAATTTATATATCTTACTCTCATGAAAATACAACCCCCAAACTTTTCAACATACGAATGAAATCTCTATCACTAAAATCATTACCTGTATCACCTTTATCAGCAATTACCTTCAATAATTTAATAATGATTTCTAATAGATAATTTACATCATTATTTGAATTTGATTTATTTTGTGAAGTATCAAAGCCTTCACTTGCTAAATCCAATGTTTGTTTTGAAATACCGTTCATTGCATCATATACATCTTTAGCATTTGCTTCAATCCCAACTGCAATACCTTGAGGAAGATATTTACCAACTTCATCAGCCATGACTTTTGAAGGTGAATGAATTCCAAAGAAAGATTTCAATCCATTTAAAACAGCATCTCCAAACCCTTTGATTTTCCCTAAAATCCAATCTTTTACAGAATTAATACCATTCCATAAACCTTTAACAAGGTTAACACCAACATTTGTAATTTCAGAAAAGGAATGTTTAATACCATCAACAATTGCTTTTCCACATTCTTTTATCCAAGAGACCATTCCCTTAATACCATCACCAACATTTTTAATAATATTTTTTCCTAAATTGAGCCATTGAAAAGCCATAAATGCTGAAACAATAGCTTGGATTATTTGAGGAATATTAGCCACAATTGTTGGAATTGCACCAATCAATCCCTGTACTAATTGCCAAATTAACTCTGCACCCTTTTGTAAAATTGTAGGGAAATTATCATTAATGATGTTTGCAAATGTCGTTATGATATTAGGAACATATTCTACAAGTATTGGTATTGCTGAAATGATCCCATCTAACAATCGGCTTAATAAATCAAACCCCATAGAAATCATCTCAGGTGCTTTTTGTGCAAGATTTGTTCCTATATCCTGTATAAACTGTAATATTTGAGGAAGTACAACAGGAACGTTTTGTACAAAGCCTGTTACCAAACTATTCAAAAGATCATAACCTTTTTGAAATAGAATAGGTGTTGCTGATATCAATGCAGTAGCAAATCCCTGAACAATGTTTAATGCCATTGGGACAGCATTATCAAAAAGAAATGTAGAAGCTGTAGTAATCAAATTGGATAAGGTACCTGTAACATCCCCTCCAATAGCTACATTTCCTAAAAAATCTTGTGCTGCAGCTTTCATTGAACCAAATGAACCACTAAACGTAGTAGCTGCTTCTTTGGCGGTTGTTCCTGTAATGCCTAAGTTATCTTGTATAACTCCTATAGCTGTATAAACATCCGCTAGATTACTAATATCATACTTTTGACCACTCAACTTTTGAGCATCTTTAAGAAGTCGTTGCATTTCTTCTTTTGTACCACCGTAGCCAAGCTTCAAGTTGTCAAGCATTGTATAGTTTTGCTTTGCAAAACCTTGATATGCATTTTGAATATCTTGTATATTGGTACCAAATTTATTGGAATTATCAGACATATCCTGCATAGCTCGGTTAGCTATGTCGGCTGCCTTACTTGTATCGCCTTTTAAACTTGAAATCAAAGACGCTGAAAATGAAGTAACATTTTCCATATAAGCATTTGCACTGACACCTGATGTTTTATAGGCTTCTTTTGCATAAGCTTTCATTTTATCAGCGTTTTCCTTATACAACGTTTCAATCCCACCTAAAGATTGTTCTAAAGCACTACCTTCGGTAAAAGCCTGAGATACAACTTTTCCAATTCCAGCAGCAACAATGATATTCTTTATTTTTGAAGCAATTGAATTTCCCGCTTTTTCTCCTGCTTCTTCAAGGTCTTTCCCCATGACCTGTTCAATCATGCCCTTCATTCCTTCAGCAGAGGGAACAATTTGAACATATGCTTTTGCTAAATTGGTTGCCATATTATCCTCCTTCCCTTATAATCTCTAATCTTGCTTTTTCATATTCTTCAACAGTTTGAAAACCATCATTGACAGTATTTTCTTCTCCATTGTTTAAAATAAGTGATACTATCGATTTAGGAGGATTGATGCCTTTTGCACCATCTTCTGTTTTCATCCAAATCAATCTTGTCAATTCATCTGAAATCATTGATAAAAGCAATTCCCCAAAAGGAACCTTTTGATTGCTCAACTTCATTTTTATTCTTGAATTTTCCCTCAAACCAACTGAAAAAGTCGCAACCATATATGCTGGAAGCGACTTATAATCATATATTTGATAAGTTTCTGCTAAATCACAAATTAAAGCATCCTCATCAGTTTTTATCATGTTGGCGAGGATCACTAGTTTTTTACTTTTTTATTTGAATTAAAAATGTCCATGATGTTTTCTTGCATTTTGCTTGTAAGAACTCTACCTGTTTTTTTATCTCTACAGAATTTTTTTAATCTTTCATATTGGGCATTTCCTAAAAGCTTTTTAGCAAAAGGAACAACACTTAAATATTCATCATTGTTCATTTCACTTAAAATTTCAATAAGTTCCCAATCATCACCTACTGCATCATCTACAGAATAATGAAATCCTTGTTTTGTAATACCAGTTATCTTCATCTAGATTACTCTCCTTCTTTTTTCTTGATCATATAATCATAATGGGATGTTTCTGTTTCATCAGGAACTCCTGAAAAAGTTATTTCATAACCAATAGCATCACTATCAGAATATTTAATTTCACCAATTTCAGTAATCCCAGCACATGGAATAACAAGCCTTTTTAAAATTTTTCCTTTTAAAATCATATCAATGACCCATGAAAACTGTTCAGGTTCCTCATTTTTAGCTTTGATTGTTAATCCAGTATCTAAATCTCCAGTAACATTGCTGGATCCATAAACTGTCTTCAATACATTTACGTTCAATGATTCAATCAACTTTAATTTAAATGTATCCTCTTTTCCAGAAAATAAATTTAAAACAACAGCTCCACCCCATGCTTTTTGAGTATCTGTTTCAGGTGAGTTATTGTTTGAAACTCCATCATCTGAACAATATCCTAATGAATTGAATTTAGTATTCAATTCACTTTTTGCATCTTCTGGTAGTTTTGTACCTAAGGGTGCAACAAATACTGAACCACCTATTTTAGGTTTAGCTGCACTTACATTTTTTGCGTCCATCTGTATCTACTCCTTTCTAAAAATATCCAATATCAAACAAAGCCTGATATCGATATTTCTTTATTGTTGTATCTGTATAATCATAATCACTATTGAGATGTAATGATGTGATCTCATCCAACTCAATTAAGTCATACATGACATCTTTTACTTTTTCGTTGAGTAAAGATGCTTTATATTTTGAAGACGAATACGATTGAATAAAAAAAGTGGCCGTGTTTGTAAAATCAAATCTACTACTGCCACTTTTACCAATGAGTACATATTCAACTTCATTAATATTTTCAAATGTCACAGGAACATTCAATTTGTTTTTAAGATAATTAAAAACAATTTCTTCAATCATTTTCATCACCTCAAACTTTTTATTAATGTATTGTTTTTGTAGTTATCTTTTATTGTTTCTATTGTATCTGCTCTAACAGATGCATTTACACGATTAGTTCCAACATGAGAAGATATCTCATACCCTTCACCACCAGCAGCTGTTTTGGTTGCTTCTGCATGTTCTAGGCAAATATCCATCATTTCTTGAGATCTAAGTAATTCCCTTACACCTTTTTTATCAAGTACTATTTTAGCCATATCTTTCTACCATTACTTTCTTATTCCAATCTAAAGGAATATTTTCATCTATTCCTTCAATTGCAAAACCCAATACATGCCACTTTCTTCCTAAAAAAACAACATTGTTATCTTCCCAAGAATTTTGGTCACCTTTAGGAATGGCAAGTGTATAAACTGCTTTTTTACCGGTTAAATTTTGTGAAGTAATAATATCATTGGCTGATGATGGTGAAACAAGAACATTTTCAACTATGATTTCTCGTTCTCGATAAATAGCTTGTCCAAAAGGATCTTCATCAACCTTTATTTTTTGTAATAAAACAACAGGAATACCTTTAATCATTGCCATAAATATTAATTACACCTATTCTTTGTCTACGCAAACCTAGTCTGGCAAGCTCACTTTTTTTAATGAACAAACCTCCTCCAGGTACCAAAAAAGTACCTGATACAGAGTATCCAAGAGCTGATTGTGACATCTGTTCCATAGGTTCGCTGTTGGTTGAGGTCATCAAGTTACGAGCAATAATATCAACACATACACTTTTAACTACATTTTCATATACATCTCCATTTTCTATCATTTGGTCAAGATTTTTCCCAGCTTTTTTTGCTTCTTGTCTCAAACAATCTGAAACAACAGTTAATAAAAATGTTGCCTTTTTTGTTTCATCTACTGTTAAATCTCTAAACAGCAAAGTAACATCATCTATTGTTACAAATGGTATCATTACTCATCAGCTCCACCATCTTTAGGTGGCACATCTTTATCAGCATTCTTTTTAGGCTCTTTTTTCTTTTTTTCTTCAATTTCCCAATCACCACCACTGATAATCAAATCAGTAGTGATGATTGCACCTGTATTTTTATTCCTATATGTTGCCATTATTCAGTTACCACCCTTGTAAATGATTTAGAATTTAAGATTCCCCATCCTAAATAGATTTCGGCACGAATATAAACTTGATTATATCCTTTTAAATCTCTTCCGGAGTTATCTGGATCACCATATTTAATAATTTCTAAAGGAATTTCTTTTGAGTAACCCCATTTAAACATATTTGCAAAATCACCAACGATTGCACAATCTTTTGTTTCAGTACCAAACGATACTGTGTTGTTGGTATCTAATGCTTGTGACCCTAAAGTAGCCGGTTTTCCTCCAAATCTAAATTCAGGATATAATGGATTACCATCAGTAGCTTTCATTTTTGATAAATCACTACGTACTGATGAATTAATAGCGATACCAGTAACCTCACATTCACTACCTTCAACCATACTAATTGCATCATTTAAACAATCATCAGGAGTTGCACTTGCATAAGTTACAGTTTGAGTTACTTTTGAATCAAAATTATTTTCTCCTACAACTGAAGAGGCTTTCCCTGTTCTTGGATTTAAACCGTGAAAAGCTGCAATATCTAAACCTTTTGCCACTTTCTTTGCAAATCCTTCATTGAATTGATCTAAAATATCTAACTGTTCTTCTTCACTCGCAAACATAAATTCATCAGAAACACGTGCACCATATTCAAATTTGATTGGAACGATTGTCACTGAGTCCAATGTTACTCCACCTTCGGATTTTTTACCGTTTTCAGCCACAACATCAATTTCATTATCCATTGAGAAAATGAATTCTTTAGAGCCATTAAATGGAATAGGTGTTTGTGCTGATAAAACTGCTAAACTTGAATGTCCCTTTACTTTGTTAATTAAATCTTTCACTAACGTTGGTGTAAATAAATTATCTTTACTTAATACTGCCATGCTATTCTCCTTCTTTCATACCTTTAAGTAATTTTTTTAATGCAAGTTTCTTTTCTTGCTCTTTAGTAGCAACTGTTTGTTCACCTGTTGCTAAAGGTGGTTCTTTTTGAAAAAAGCCAGCAAATGATTCAGCATCTTTACGAATTTCTTCCTCATTTGAACCTTTCAGACGTGAAGCAATAGATGAAGGCAATCCCATTTCATTTGCAATTCTCGTTTTTACTGAGTCGGACTCATATTTTGCAATTTTCCCTTCATATTCTTTTTTCATGGTTGCTAGGTCATCTGGTGAAGTATAACCTTCATATTTTTTACTGATTTCTTTTTCATAATCGGCTTTTAATTCTTCTAATTTGTCAGGACTTACAAATCCTTCATACTTTTTGTTTTCTCTAGCCAATCTTTCTTTGATGGCTGTATCAAATTCTTCTTGTGTTTTAATTTCTTTAAATTCACTCATTTGTATTTCTCCTATTTACCGTTAGTAACGTAATTTGCATTAAAAAACGAACTTTCGTTCGCTTAACAACTTATTTTTTGTTTTTTCTTAACCCCTTTGTATGTTGCACATGCCCAATGGGCTAAGATTACACTATCAAGCAATGCTATTTCATGTTCTTCCATCATTGCTTTAAATCCAAAACCGCCATTTGTACCAATTGCCCTTCTTTTACAGTTGGTTACAATTTGTTTTAAAGATGGCTGGTCATTATGACATATGTTTTTTGAAGATGTAACTGCCTGTTCAAACATATTGTTTGCTACAACCACATCCGATACTTTAGGAAGTACAGGTTTCAGTTTTATTCCATAATCCTTGATTTCATCACTCAATATCTGTTGAGAGCCACTTCCATCAATAACAACTTTTTCTATGTCTGCTTCTTTTAGAAATGAAATAATCCATGTGTTGCCATTTCTAACGCTTTGACAATCAATCGATTCAACAAAAATCTTTTCATTTACCTTTGTAGCAATCGACATAGCAACATGTTTTCCATCTACACCATACTTAATACCCACAAAAAGCTTATTTTGAAAATTGGGAACTGTTACAACTTTGAGATTTTCCCATTCCTTTTTCGAAAATTCACTGCCTTGTGAATATGATAGCCAATGTCCTAACCTTTGAATATTGAAATCAACATCATCTGATGTAATTTCATTTTCAATTACACGTTCTGTCAATCCTTGTCCTAAGGACGGGTTAGTTTCATACCAGGCATCTCTATCATATGGATCATGCATATGCTCAATAGACCATTCGGCCCAGCCTGTATTCTTGCTTTTTCCTTCTAAAACCTTATCTCTCATTTTTTGAAATACTGTCCCATGAGAAATTGCAGTTGGTGGTGTTCCTAACATAATTGTTTGAGGATTGGAACTTGCTGAAATAACATACTTTAGCGCACTTTCTTGATCAATCGTGTATTCCTGTGCTTCATCAATAACCAGCACATCATATCCTTCACCCAAACCACCGGTATTAGAACGAGTTCTAAAATTAACAAGATGATCTAATTTATAGGCTTTTCCTTTTTCATTCAATAAACGTATATTTTCTGAACCTTTTGCCTTAACTGACGTATATTCTATTTCAGCCTGGTCGAGCAATGCACATATTGTTTCAAATACTGAATGTGCTGTAGAAATCATATGAGCCGTATAGAGTATCTTTTCACCATGAGCTATGCCCCACATGATCCTCATAATAACATCTTCAGTTTTCCCATTTCTTCGAGGTAAGCTATAACAAAAACGGGAATGAACCCACATCCCCTCTTTATCAATTGCTAATATGTCATAAATCAATAGTTCCTGCCACTCTCTAGCAGTTCTACCGGTTTTGTTGTAAATTTCTACCGCTTCCTTCCCTTTTGTTTCAATATAAGGAAGCACTAACGAAGTTGTAGGAGTTTGTCTTCCAATTCTTTTTTCAGACATTCCTTTTACCTCCTACTTCATATTCGCTTTTTTTGGTGGTGGTCGATACTCTTCACTGACTGAATAACAATAGTTACAGTTAGGTATATAGCACTCAAAAGTGATTTTTTTCATTTTTTGATGCTTTTTCTTATCGTAATATGGTTGAATATCACTTACAAAGCATACATGTCTATGCGGTCTTAATCCTTGTGCCATAAACTTCCTCCTTTCTTTAAAATTGAATAAAACGAAAAGCAAATCTTTTAAACTTGCTCATTAAATATATTCAGTTTCTTTAAATATTTTTTGAAGTTTGGGTGCTTGCATTGCTAACCAATCAACCATTTCTTCATTGTGCCACTCACAATTTTCATGCAGTCCCGATTCACATAAAAAAGCATGGATTAATTCATGCCTTATTACCTGTTTTCTATATTTAGCCACATCTTCAATTTCAATTTCTTCGTTTTGAAAATCTGTAATGACTATCTTTTTTGAAGTGTAATCAGTATATCCAAAACTGTTTTGTAATAATGGATCATTATTACAATTATCTTCAATAATTCTATATCCGGTTCCCAAAACTGAAACTTTTTTTAAAATTTTCATCCTTCCACCTCACAAATTGATATAATAATTAAAAGCATAAAATTAAGTAAGAAAGGCGGTGATATCATGGCAACAAAAGGAAAATGTACTGAAAAACCACCTCGTAGAGGTCCAATGACTGTAAAAGTAAGTTCCTATACGAGAAAAGATGGAACAAAAGTTGATAGTCATAAAAGACACACACCTAAATAATTTCTTTATAAGAGCGGTTCTACCGTTCTTTTTTGTAAAATAAAAACCGACTACTGTCGGTTAACTATTCATATATAAATAATATTTGTCTTTGATATTTTTTGGTGCATCTTCTTTTAATTTGATGTCACCTGTTTTTTTATCAACATAGCACCAAGGAGCAACTTCTTCTTCAAATATTTTAATAAGTTCTTTTTGCCTTTTTGTGGGATTAACCATCATAACCAAGCACCTCCATAACTAATCTATCTAAAAATTCATCAGAAACACTGTTTTGCTTATTCAAGACAATACAATCTGCTATCAATTCATTCAATGATTTTGTATTTTTAAATGATTCTTGTGCATTTTGACTTACGTTTTTTCTTATATACATTATATCATTTGTTTCCTGATTAAGCACATAATTTCTTAGTTTTTCTTCTAAATCATTTTTGGCTTGTAATTCACTTATATTGTTTGCTTGTTGATATTTTCTTACAACTTCCCAATGTTTTTTATGACCGCCTAGTTCATGATTTAATACATCATCTAAATTTTTAGATGGAAAATATGAGGTATCAACAATTTGTGAAAACTTATTACTTATCAGTTCTTCACATATAAATAAATCATTATTTATATGATCATAACAGGCAATACCCTGTAATGCATTTTTTTGAACCACTACGATATTGTTTATTTTTCCATATCGATATTCTTGATTTATTTTAGTATTTAAGTATTCACACATTCTTTTTGAATTTTGCGAATATGTTTGACAATAGATATTAGAATATTTGTCATTTTTATACGTAACAAAAGAAATCTCTTTTTTTCCTAATTTCATATTGAAGGGTTTCTTTGCACCCATAAAATTTGAATTTTTCCTAATATTTTCTCTATAATCAATTCTTTTACTCCAAACATCCTGTACTTTCTTACTGCCATCTCTAGGATCATAAACTACAGTACAGTCGCAATTCGCATGTCTTCTAAAAACATTATTACCTGTATTGCTAACTTTACTGTAATCATAAACACCAGCCATTGACTGACACCATTTACATGTTTTTCCAACTGTTGTTCTAATGATTTTAGGCCTTAACCCCGCATTGTAATGAAAATCAGCATTTTTTCGAACTGAATCATCTACGACCGACTTTGCATTGGTTTCTAATGAATCAAGAAAACTTTTTTCACGTTGGGAGTACTTATCAGCATTTGAAATATAATCAATGATACTTGCTGTTTTTTCTTTGTTATATTCAGGAACAATTGCTTTTAATCCTAAATCAGCTTTTTTATTCAAAATATTTTGTGTAGCCTCACATTGTTTGGATACCAAATCATAATTTTGTTTGATCATTGGTTCAAGTAATCTTTGAGCAATGTTGTAATACATTTTTCCATCAGGAAGCATTTCTTCGTTGATATTTTCTTGTATTACCTTTTTTAAAGAAACTCCTAATTCTTTTGCAAAAGAAAGAGAGTCGGTATAATCTACCACTCCCTGCTTTTGTCTTGTTAAAATTGATTTTATTTTTTCATTAGCTTTTATTTCTTCATCAAACTGTTTTTGAATTTCTTCTAATAAAGAAGGAACGATATCATTATTCATCTATTTCTTCCTTAAACATATCATCTATATTTGAAGTTGATGAAGATGCACTATAATCGATTCCAGTAAGTTCTTTTAGATTGTCCTTATCAAAATATCCTGGTACAGCTTGATTGATTTTAATTGCTCCATCTCCAATAACTGAAAGAGCTGAAGCATCTGGTTCAAAAATCGGTGCCCATTTGATTTTTGTTAAATAAATTTGATCTCTTGAATATGTATAACCATCTCTCAAACATGCTGCTAAAAATCCAGCATTGATAAAACCTGTAGCAAAGGTTTTTTGAGCTTTTCTTGCCTTCAATCTTAAATTTTCATGTTGTGCCTTGATTGCTTCAACACTTGATGGATTTTCAGTAGAAAAACCTAGATCATCTAATGTTAACCCTGTTTCACCAGCAAAAAGACTGGCCAACATTTTTAGTTGTTCAACATAGGGTGCCATTGATTGTTGGGCAAATTGGCCAACTGTTGGTTTGTCTCCATCTTCATCTTTTGAAATTTGCATCAATGATGAAATGGTTGCTTTCCATTTATCCATTTCAACTCCTGGTTCAAGTCCTAAGACATATTTTTGAGGAAACGAATAAAACTCTGCAGAAACTTCACTTCTTTTTAGAGTTCTCATTGCTGCTTGCTGAATAGAAATACATGCTCTTGAAATAACTGAATGTCCAAATGGTCTTTTAGCATCAGGTCTATTAATAATTGGAACCAACAGTGGATACGGAGCTTTATTTTTGATTTTATAAGGTTTTTCACCTCTTTCATAAAAATACGTAACTCCTTGAATAAAATATGCTTCAATAATAGGATTTCCCAGAACATCTTCCTCTAATATGGCATATCCTTCAATCAACATATTTGTAATAGGATCAATAATCCCTGTTGCATGTCTTCCATCAATTACCTGTAGTCGAGGCATTTCTCCAACCTTTTGAGAAATATAAATAAAAGAACATGATGTAATCAATGATGAAATAATTGCACTGTCAAACAACACATCAGGATTATTCATGTCGTATATCTCTTGCATATTGAAATTATCATTAGAAAATTCAACAAAGGAAATTCTATCAGCAATAGAGTCAACAGCCTTTGAACACCATCCTAAACATTCTTTTAACCATCTAAATTCAGGCGGTATTACACTTGAAATATCAACCATTTGATTTTTCATTTCATAATAATCGTATCTTGTTTCGCATCTTTCTTTCCTATTAGCAAGTTTTCTTCTTAAATATCCCATTCCTTTGTATTTCATATATCTTCTATTCCTTTCATAATTTCGTTTTGAGAGCCGTTTTCATAATCCGTGAGAAAATATTCACAGTACGGCGTGAAGTCCGGAGAACGCATTTTTAGGGGTGGTATGCCCCCATCCTAAAAAACGATTATTTTTTGCTTCGATATGCAGTCCAATCAATTATTTGTGGCAGTATTCTATTTGATATGACTTTTTCGGTTTTTATTGTGTTATTGGCAAAGATTTTATCACTCTTTTGTCTATTGCATGTCATATGAGCCAATTGTAGGTTATCTAAATCACTTGGATGTCCACCTTTTGCTACTGGTATGATGTGATCAATACATGGTGACAATGGATGTGGATGTTTATAGCTGAAATCTACTGGCTTTCCACAAATCCCACATATAGTTTGAGTAGCATATATTCTTTTCTTGTTGTTTTCAAATTGCTTTCTATGTGCTCCATCTCTATCCAATCTTTTAACTGCCATAAGTTATACCTCCATTTTTAAACAAAACAAAAAGCTCCTGAAACAAGAGCTTTTCATAATACTTCAATTGACAACAAATCAATCGTAAATGAATTCAAGACAAAGCGTTGACATTGTGGATGTCATCTTTTTGAAAACTTCACAATAACATAATAGCACCAAATAAAGGGGGAATCTTCCACATAGAAGCACTTTTTTGCTATTTTTATAATAAATTTTTCAAAATATTGTCGGCTTTTCGATATAAGCTTTTGATGTTAGTTATATTGTAACGTTCCATAACTTGATGCTTTGGAAGATTAAAATAGAAGTCTTCAATGAACTTTCTGTCAAGCGCATCCATATGATCAAGATAATACTCAACAGTTTCAATACGCACATTCCAAAATTCAAGTTCTTCTTCAAAAGAATCATTGCCATATTCTTTGATGTAGTTATCAACTGCATTTTTCAACTCATCTTTTTTAACAATCAGATGATTGTACTTATCAACATTATCCTGAACAAATCCACCTAGTCCATCACTTTTACCAGGAGACTTAATTTGATTCAGTTTTTCCTCAACCTCTAAAAGCTCATTTTTAAGCGATTTGAGAGGAGTTTCATACTCCTCGATTAATTTGTTGCGTTCTTTAATTAAACCCTTGTACGCACGAAATTCATTGCGCATAATTGATAATGTGTGTATTGGTATCATCTATTACCCTCCTTCTTAACATTTCTTAACTGCTTATTTCTCATATTTAATTTGTAGCAAAAATTTTATAATTGCTTTTTGATGAATCTCCTCTACTTACATAGCTATAAAATGTCCCTATCGTTATGCCTAACTTCTTTGTTATTTCATTTGATGTTCCTAACATAACAACGTTTTCTTGTTTATCATAGACTATATATTCTTTTTTAGACTTATTCATTGTTTTTTACTCCAATCTAGATGTTGTCCGCAAAAATGACAGTATTTTGGCTTATATTCAGCACTTGACCATACATTTGTAATTCTTTGTTTGCAATTAGGACAAACTTGAACCATATCACCGTAAGAATCAGGAACCCAAATAGCCTTTTTAGGTTTATCTTTGTTTACTAACTCCTGCAGGTTTGAAATTGCTGTTTCAACTGCCTTATTGTAATGGCCACAGTAGTATTTGATGCAACTTAATGAGGCTTGATATTTATTCATCATCTCTCATACACCATTCTTTCCAACTTTCAGGATGACAATTTGTTCCATAACTGTTTATTCCGCAAGGATAAGCATGTGTTAGCTCTTTACATGCTTTATCTAATGCTTTTTCTAATTGATCTATGTAACTGTTTAGCGCTTGTTCATATAATCCACTATCAAATGTTATATTGTATCCAAATTTATTAGCAAACTTAAACTTTTCATTTGTAAAATAATCTTCTATTTTTGGTCTATCCATTTTCTTCAATCCAATCCAATTCCTTACATTGTTGGTTGATTGCTTGGAGTTCTTCAACATATATTCCATTACCATTCATTTCGATAAAATGTTGATTTTCCGTATAAAATTCAATGTAATCTTTATTCGATGTATTTTCATACTTGATTTTTCTTAGTTCATCACCCATAAACTCCATTGATATTTTTTTATATCCTAGTTTTTCAAACATTTCTTGTGCTGTCATTGTTCAATCACCTCTACTTCAAAACGATCTAAATATCTGACTATCTCATTTTGACTAAATTTAAATTCAGTTAGCGTGTCATCAACGATTGGCAAGCCATTGATAAACATTTCAAAATAAGTTGGACGAAGTTTACCATTATAGCGTGGAATTGTCTTAAATTCACTTCTAAACTGAATTATATCGCCAACTTTTAACATATTAAAACACCTTACGTTGTTTTCTTTCTTGATTTTAAGTATTTTTAATTTTGGTGTTGAAATATAAATGGGTTTATCGCTCATAACTTTTCCAACCTTTCTTGTTCTCTTTTAGCTTTTTGTACTTTAAAAGCAAACACTTGATCATCATCAATATTAAACATCACTTTTAATTGATATAGCATAATTTCAACGTCAGCTATTTCTTCAATTAAATTAGCATAATACTCAGGTTCGGCTGGCCTATCTTCATAGCGTAGCATCTTATTCACTGCTTGAATAAGTTCAGCGCATTCTTCCATAGCTTGTCTACATTGTGGTTCTTTGCCATATTTTTCAAGCGATTGTCTAAATATCCTTTTTGTTTCCGTTACTTTATCTATATATTCATCAACATTAAATTCTTCTATTTTATTCATCATCGATTACCTCACAATTTTCTACATTTCTTTGTATTGATTAGCTCTTTTTCTTTCTTCTTTTAGTACCGTTTTTTCTGCAATCTACAGATTTTTTTACATCTTAATTTTTATTAATCACAGCACCTTTCCCACGATAAATCGAACATGGGATTCTTTCTTTTTCTGTTGCAGTAATCACTTACTGTTTGCCTTGAAATAAATAACTTCTTTGCAGCCTCTCTAGTCGACTTGTAATAACAGTCATTTATTGCATCATAAATAATTGCCTTTCGGTTCCTGTTCCCATAGTGAAAACCTGTTTCTCTTGGCGTAGCTAATTGAAGATTTACAAGACTGTTATCACTTCTAACCTTGTTTTTATGGATAATGTTATATCCACTAGGAATAGGACCAACAAACAACTCATAAACGATTTTTGAAACCGTATGAGTTTGACCATGTATTTTTAAAACTGTTTTCCCTGAAGTCTTGTGAATGTACGGACTTAATAAATATTCACTGCCACATGGTTTTGCTAATTCATGATCTTTAGCATACGCATTTATTAGATTCATGATTTTTGATTCAATGTTCATTTTCTATTTCCTCTAACTTTCTCTAAATATTTGTTTTGTTTTTAAGAATGTATAATTATCAAGTTCTCTTACTTCACCATTTCTATTTTTAGCAATTTCAACGGTTACTTCTTGATAGTATTTCTTTTGGTCTTCTGGTGTTTCTCTTTGTTTACTTTCTTTTAGCAAAAGCACATGAGTAGAACTGTTTTCTATTTCTCCTGATGATTTTAAAGAGGAGATGCTTATGTTGTTGGTTTTGATTGAAACTCTATCAAATTGACTTGCCACGAAAATGATAAGATTGTTATCCAAAGCTAGATTTCTTAATTCCTTCATACAATGAGTAACCTTGTCATATTCATTTCTACTGAAATTCCTATCTTCAGTTTCTAATAATCCAATATGATCCACAAACACAATATTGATTTTGTTTGGATCTAACGCATTAAGAGTTACTGCCTTTAGTTCCTCTATTGAGATAGAGCCACTTTTAATATAGGAATTATTGTTTTGTATTTTATCCCTAGCTTTTATATAGAAGTCCTCATTGATGATACCTTTGTTAAATTCATCAACTTTATGATCTGAAGTAATTGCCAGTAATCTCTTAATCATGATTTTCGGTGAAACCTCTAGATTGAAGTAATGGCACTTGTACAGGTTCTTGTATTGTGACAAGGATTTGTACAGGTTTAATAGAAATGCCGATTTACCAAAGCCACTAGTACCTGCAACCGTCACTAAATCAGTTACATCCAGTTTGAGGAAAAGGCTTAAAATACCAAACCCATCTATAACAATCCCTTGGCTATCATCTGATATCATTTCGTCAATCATATCCTTAGATAGTGCTTCAACCTCTATTTCACAGTTTAGCTTTACAATCTCAGTCAACCTCGAATAGTATTCATTCATTGAGATTGTTCCACTTACTGCACCTAACTTTATCAACTCATCCTTTTTGTAATCTTCTAAAATCAATTTAGCATATCCCAATGCCATGGATTCTTTGTCACTATCAGCATACATGTTGTTGATATATACCTCTGTGACAAAACCCTTTGCTTCTTCAAGAGTCATGTAATCAAGCATACGCTCAATATCCATTTTGTTTTCATTCTTTAGATAGCGATAAAACTTCTTGTAAAGACTACTCATGAAGTAATCTTCACTAAATTTGATTTTGTCTACTAATTTTCTATCATTGGATAAAATGCTTAAGAATTGAAATTCATTGTCATATCTTTTTACGTTGTTATCATTCATAACCATCCTTCATCTTAAGCTTCTTCCTAATCTCATCCAATTCTTCTTGTTCTTTTAAGTAGACTTTGTATTTTTTGAACTTATCTTGATAATCCAAATAAATATCATTTTCTAAAAATGTTCTTGAATACATCATTGAAGTTCTATCACCTGCATTTTCTTTTGAATATTCTTTAGCAGCGAAAATAACTAGATCAATTTCTTCTTCATCAAATTCATGTTCCTTCCATGCTTCATAAGTATCTTTCTTCGAACCTTTCTTTTGATATGCCTTCCAAAATCTCACAAAATCATCATCAAAAATTGTTGTAGTTGTAGGAGTATCATCAGATACTACTACATTCTTTATATTCTTTTCATTCTTGTTAGTGGTCGGTCGTTGGTCACTTGTTGGTCGTTCATTGGTCAATTCGTTGGTCACTTTTTGGTAATCATCATAATTATTTACTGATATAACAGTACCTTTGGAACTTGTTGAGATGGTCAATTCGTTGGTCATTTTTAGGTGTTCTAGTGCAGTCCTTACTTTACGCTCGGTCATTCCCGTTTCCTCAGCAATAATCTTCCTGCTGGTAAAGAAACTCCCTCGTTTAACCACATCACCTTTATATCTTTGATCTTTATGATTTGCTTTTAACAAGCAATAGATAAAGACGTGTAGCGTACTCGAATCCTTGAACCATTCCCAATTTATCATTGACCTATACAATTTGAAAAAACCTAACTTTTTGTTTTCCTCAAACGACATACTAACCACCATTTTCTTTCAATAATTCTACAATTCTATAACCTGTTTCCTCTTTCTTGCAAAAGTGAAACTCAACACCATATCTTTCTATTTGCGTGTTCATCCCTTTGTACAACATTTCACCAGTCATAAAACGTTGATGAAACATACTGTTTGGATTCCACCACTTTTTAACATCTTCAATAGATTTTATTTTGTCATCTTCAATCAGGAAGATAAGCTTTATTCCGTTTTCATTTGCTCTTATCATTTCTCGTTTGAAACGTGCATGATCTGCACCCATATTAACTGCATATTCTCCAATAGATTGTTTTCTATCAATCGCACATTTGATATTTGAAAATGACATGTAATCACCAACATCAAGCTTTTTAATAAGATATTGAACACCTTGATTATCAAAGTGTTCAAATATCCTTTCAGTTTGACTTGGTTTTTCTCTTGTATCCACTTGAATCAGCATTAGAATTGAATATCATCTTCCATGATGTTGAAACTATCACTTGTACCAGTATTAGATACACTAGGATTAGTAGAAGCACTAGATGATGATTTATTTTTATCTACTGGTTCAATAGAATATTTGTGTTCTGCAATATTTTTAACAGTTGTAAAAGATGGAAAATCAGTTCCTTCTTTTTCATCACCAAACTTATCAGTATAGATATTCTTTTTGTAAATGACACCAACCAATTTACCTTTTAAATCGTTTGTTTCATTATTCCATTTAAATGCTTGATTTGATTCTTCTAAATAATTTAATAGATCCGCAAATGCATATTTAGCACCTGTATATTGAAAATTAAAATTCACTACAGCTTTTTTATTCCATTTATCTGGAACAAATTTTGTTCCTCCACCAGCTTGTTGATATTCTTTTAAATAAACATCCTTGAATTCTCCTTGAGCAATGTCAAAGAAAACCTTAATTGTTTCTCCTTCCATGCCAACATTAACGATTTTTCCTACATACCCTCCTGGTTGTAAGAACTTTCTTTCATATTCTTTTCTGTTGAAATTTAATTGCATTTCTTTTGTCTCCTTCTATTTGATTTGAATGTTTTGCTTTTCTTCTAAATGACAATAATTACTCATATTGTCTTTAAGCCACTTCTTAATGGCTGTTTTATCCAATGATTCAGTTACTTTGGTTTTGTATAAATCAGTCAAACCTTTTTCCTTGAAATCATTCAATAAAGCTACTGCATCATCAATTGCAACTGATGTTGACTTTCTAAAACTGATAACAACTCTTGGTGTTTCAATCTTCTTAATGCCATTTTCTAGCATAAAACTAGATAAGAAAGTTTTGGTATTGTTTACCTTGTTTTCTAAAACCTTTTTTCTTTCCGTTAGCGCTTTGATTTCATCATCTAAAGCTTTTACATCACTTTCACGATTTTTATTGATTAAAGCTAAATATGAGAGTTTTTGCTCCATATTTTCATTTAATTGTGTGAAGAGAATTGGATCAGTAATTTCTCCAGTTTCTTCATTTACAAGATTTTCAATTTCTTGTGGAATTTCATATAACTTCATTTATTTTTCCTCCTTTAAAATTTTAATTAATGCTATTGCGTTATTGATTGATAAAGATGGTTTTGTAATGCATCCATCAACCAATTTATAAAAATCATTGCCCATATCAAATTTAACGTAGTCTCCAACTTTTACATCATCAACATAGTGATATTGGTTATGTGTACAATTCTTTTCTTCTTGAGTAAGCTTCTTTTCAAACTTGATTAAACTAATTGAATTGGTAAGTTTTAATTCCAAAGCTCTAATACCTAGAGTTGATAAGCTATCTTTAACAATCCAATTATTTTTGTTTAGAATGAATTCTCTTCTTTGATCATTATTCTTGAGCATTTTCTTCAACTCCTAATCCGTAATATTCTCTGATAACCTCATCTACTTTTTTTAGATCATTATCAATTTCTTGTTCTTCAAACATTCCCATTGATGTTTTAGCGGTAGTAGTACCATCACTGTTGGTTACGAAAACATGATTACCATCAATGATTTTTGCAAATAATACATTTTCAAATAATGCTTCAAATGTACCTAATTGTGTATCAATCAATTTACCTGCAGTAATTGCTCTAGATTTTCCTGTATTTGTATCAACTTCAACATGATTCAAAAAGTAAACAATGACATCATCATTTAATGTTTCAATGTAATTTTTTAAGTCAATCATATGGCCTGCAATTTCATTGTATTTTGCATAGCCACCTTCTTTTGCTCTTTGTTGTTGTTCAAAGAACATAAGATAATCACTGTCATCAATAACAAAGGTTTTAACCTTATCTTGGTATTTCTTCATTGATTGTTTGATAACTTCATAACGTTCTGAATAAGCCATATTTGTCATTTTGATAACATTGATATTGCTTTTAAAAGGAAGTCTTGACTTATGCAAGCTAAATACTAAAACTTCACTCTTATTAAAATTTCTTAAAGAAGCTGATTTGCCAGCTCCACTTTCACCATTGATTAAAACTGCTAAACCCATTTAAAATTCCCCCAATTCTTTGTCTATTTCTTTGATGATTTCCTCTTGCTCATCAAGAGCATCATCTAACTGTTTTCTTATTTCTGATAGAATACTTTCAAAAGGTTTAATTGTAATTCCTAAACCCACATCATTATTAAGTAGGTCTTCTACACCTTTTAAAAAGTAATCTATGCCACTGATTTCCTTTTGCCATACATCAAGCTCTTCTAAACTGTTTTTTAATTCTATTACTGTATTATTGATACTGTTTCTAGATTCAATTAGATTTTCATCTGTCATATCGTCCATTTTTAAGCATTCCTTCATATTTAGAAAGTTCTTGATTCAACGAACTACTTAAACTGAAATCAGCACTATCCCAATGATCTTTCATATCTAATAGAAACACCTCGTGTTTTAGATGTTCTATCTTTTCTTCTAGCTGCTTCCTGGTCACTAATTTCACTCCCTCTTGATGTAAATTTCTTTATATTTAACACCAAAGCTATTACTTTGATGTTCCACCCATACGTCAATCACGTTATTTTTAACTGCTCCACCACAATCTTCAGCCACGTAAATTTGGCCATCAATCATGATTTCACTCCCGTATGGGATTATTTGGGGGTCTACAGCGATTGTATGATTGACTTGTGCCTTAACTCCCGTAGAAGTTAGATTTCCATATTCATCTTCTCCATAGAAATACGCTGTAATTTTGAATATCCCTAATGACTTTCATTTAGAAAGTTCATCAACTTGTTCTTGTAGTTGATTTCTTTCTACCTGGATACATTCATACATAGCTTTGTACTTTGTATATTCTTGAAGCTGACCTTGCATATCATTGAGTTCATCCTTGTACAACTCAATTTGTTTACTTTGTTCTTCATACTTTGCTTCTACTAATTTAGCTTGAGCATAACCAGTTCCTGCAAAGATTAAACTTGCTACACAAGCACCAAACAATGTAACCTGTGCTTTTTGTGTTAATTTCATATTTGCAATTCCTCCCGAATTTGTTTATAATTTGTTTGCGTGTTGTGCACTTGTCTTTTGATGACGAGTGCTTTTTTCATTTAAAGAATTAAGCAATGCAATAATCAATTGCTCACTAGGACTTCTGCTGAACTTATTCATGTAGTCCTCAAATGCTTTTCTTGGAATGTGTACGTTTCTTCTAGTACCAGATATTGCAACACTTCCAGGAAAACATCCTTGTTGAATTGCATTGATTATGAATTCTCTACTCTTGTGAGTAATCTTCATGACTTCTTCAACTGAAATGTTGTTTTCATCCATGATTTATCCCTCCTTTCATAATGACCATCAAGGAACCAACCTCTATTACAAAATGAAAACTTCACATATTGTATTAAAAAGAAATTTGTTATTAATTTGGTGTTTCTATGATCATCAACTTTAGGAATCTAATAAAATAGGCTTTGCTAGAGATTGATTCCTGGATGATCAGTAATTTATTTAATTATTTTGATACTATGCTAAGAACTTATTAATAAAATAAACTTGCCCTTTGCCTGTAACTTTTGTTGTAAGAGTAATACGTGTACTTCCATCAGGATTTGTAACGGTTCTTTCTCTTACTTCAAACAACTTTAAATCCATTGCTTTTTGAGTTGGTTGATTTCTTCTTGAACCACTCTTAATTAAGAAACCATTCTCTCTCATCCACTCAAACAAGCGATTTTGACCGATTTCATAACCATTTTGTCTAATAAGCTTTGCTAACTGACCTATCAAGATTGATTCATCACTAGCACTTACTGCATCAGCAAACAATGCCTTTGGTTTCAACTCCTTGTTTTCTTCCATCAAAGCTTTTACTTGCTTTCTTGAATATTCCAAAGCTCTATTCATTACTGCTTCAGGACTATTCCATCTTCTTTCTAGTTCCAAGAAGTATTGGCGAACTTCTTTACCCTTATCGCTTCGTTGGATCATTGCAATTTCTTTTGCCATGTCGAGAGTGATTTCATAATCTGTTGATGGTCGACCACCTTTAGGGTTTTGGACAATTTTGTCCATAACTTCTCGGTAATCAATTTCTTGACTAAACCCGTATTCAGCCATTCTTCCAAACCACTTTTTAAATGGAGTTTCAATTTCTAAAAACTCATGTAATTCTCTTGCTGATAATGTAATGCGATCATTGGCATAATTGACTTTTAACAATTCATTCATTTTGATTTCTCCTTTCTTAAAACAACTTATTGAAATCATTTATGAGGCTTTCCAATCTTTTTGTTCCATTTTCTACTTCAACAATGATTTCTTTTAATTTTGCGAGTTGTTTTAGATTCATTCTTTGTAAAAGCTTTAATAGTTCTAAAATTTCTTTTTGATTTAAGCCATTCATAAATTTTTCACTTTCATTTATTTTTTGAAACAATTCATACTTTCCGTTGAACAAGTCACTCATTTTTATGTAATCAACATAATTTCCTTCTTGATCAACAAGCTCTAATTCAGGCATTCCTCTTTTTCTACATTCATTACACATACAGATGTAATTTACTTTGTAAATTTGATTACCATCTTTTACGAATAAATCCATTCATGAGATTTCTCCTTTCATAATTTTTTAAGGTTGCTTTTAATTCAACTTTTTATTTAAAAAAATAATATCTCTTTCATGCTTTGTTAATTTTAAAGCGTATGTTAGTCCAACAATCTCTGAAGCTGTAAATTCCCCCACACCGTTTAATCTATTGTATAAAGTTTCCCTTGAAATATAGGATTTTCTCGCAATAGCGGTCATAGTCATTCCACTATCTTCAATTTTTTCTTTGAGTTTCTTTATATCTGTCATTTTTCCTCCTTTCAAAAGTTGCATATTATTCAACCCACACATAATATATCACGTAGTTGAATTTGTGTCAACCTTATACGCAAAAATGTTGAATAATTTTACAACTTATGATATTTTATAATTGTAGGAAGAAAATGAGGTGATAAAAAATGCTTGAGTTGTATAGAAACATAAAAAAACAACGTCAACAACTGAATTTAACACAAACAGAATTAGCTCAAAAATTAGGTTATGCTGATAAAAGTATGATAGCAAAAATAGAAAAAGGACAAGTTGATTTACCACAATCAAAAATAATTGCATTTGCCGATGCATTAGAAACTACTCCAGGTTTATTAATGGGGTGGAATGAACCTAATTCACAAAATGATACAACTGATAATGCAGATAATCTTTATAAAATAGATAAAATCAAGCTACCATTATTAGGAACTATAGCTTGTGGAGAACCAATATACGCAGATGAAGATAGAGAAAGCTATATTATGGTTGGTACTGATATGAAGGCTGATTTTTGTCTAAAGTGTCAAGGAGATTCAATGATCAATGCAAGAATTTATGATGGAGATATAGTTTTTGTTAGAAAACAAGATATTGTAAACAATGGAGAAATTGCAGTTGTAATAATTGATGATGAAGCTACATTAAAACGTTTTTATTATTATAAAGAACAAAACCTTGTTATCTTAAAGCCTGAAAACCCAAAATATGAAGATATCGTTTTATCAGGTGATAAATTAAATGAAGTGAAGGTACTTGGAAAGGCTATTGCTTTTCAAAGTGATATTATTTAATGAATAAATTTGGAGGATTAAACATTGGTAAAAAGTATTTTTGAATTAGAAAAAAGAACAGATATAAGAAAAGAATGCTTACGTATAGAGAAATATCTAGCCAAACCACAATTTAGAAATTTCGACGGATACTATAATAACAATACATTTTGGAGTATGGTTAATAGTTGTTTTAAATTATGGCCCTATCGATATACCGCAACTAATGTTAATGATTTCTTTGATTTAATAGAATTGCCTATGAAAGTCGAAAAAATGAATGATACGGAATATTTTTATTATTTACAATTTATTTACGATTTTGTAATGTGGGTAGCATCACATTATTATAATGCTAATATTTATGGAATAAATTTTAATAAAAAAATTTTTGATCTATTTATTAACAATCAAGACGAATTTGATTTAATTACCACAAACATCAAGATTATAATGGAATTTTCAAATTATTCTATAGAAAAAATCAACGATCATTACACATTTATAAAGCGTGATGCTGATACTGATAGCATATTATCAATTATCGAAAATGAAAATGATTTAAGATTAGCATTGCTAGAATACAATGATTTTAGAATTGAAAATGATATAAATGAAAAAAGAATTATTTTGAAAAAATTAGGTGATTATTTAGAACCGAAAAGAAAAGAATTTAACTCTATTAATAAATCATTAACTGACGATATATTCTACATGCTAAACAAATTTTACATAAGGCATAATAATGATGGAAATATTAAATTCGATTCTAATACTGACTATATCAAATGGTATGATAAGCTTTTTAAAATGATTATTCATTTAATTAGAAGTAAATATATTCTTGATGTTCAAAAGGAATTGAAAGATTATAAAAAATAGTCATCAAAGGAGGAAGAAAAAATGGCAGTAAATAATGAAGTAATTTTAAGTTGGACTTTTTTAAAAAAGGTTGAACCAGACAAAGCAATGAAAGAAATATTAGTAGAAGGAGAAGAAATCTTACAATGTTATCAAACTGTTAGAGATCAAGCAGCACTTACAAATAAAAGAATTATTATCATGGACAAACAAGGAATGACAGGAAGCAAAGTAGAAATATATTCATTACCTTATCGTTCTATTGATATGTGGTCGACAGAGAATGCAGGAAAACTATTTGATATCAATGCAGAACTTGAACTTTGGACTAAAGCAGGTCACTTTAAAATCAAAGTAAATTCTAATTGTGATATAAGAGAATTTGACCAAATTTTAGGTAAAGCAATACTTAGTAATCAATAAAGTTTAGAGAGAAGAGAATTAAAAAAATGGAAAAGAAACAAGATCTATTAGATTTATATAATTAACCAGCAAAGGAGGAATATGAATGAAAAAATTTTTAAAAAAAGAGCGAAGGACCTTACAAATCTTACTATTTTGTACGCTATTATATTGTGGATTATTCTATATTTTATATTCTAAAAATATATATAAAGACTTTTTCACAATAATATTTGTTCCTACAATACTAGTACTAGTAGAAAAAACAATCAACGCCTATTTAGACACTTCAAATAAACCAAAACTAATGAATGATGCAAAATTATTTTATGATAGTGGTGTAATAACTGATGAAGAATTCAACGAAAAAAGGAAGTATATTAGAACACTACTAGAAGATATTGATTATGTTGAAAGAACTACAGAATTGCCAAAAAATCAAAATAAAAAAGTCGATGAGCAAAATAATACTGTAAGCACACAACTTGAAGAATTAAAAAGTGAAAACAAAGATTTACGTGAAGAAATCAATGTCATAAAGCAACAAAATGAAGAAATCATTAAATTACTAAAAGAAAGCAATCAAAAAAAATGATTGTGTTATAAGTAGAATAGCAAAGAAAATTAAAAATGTAAGGAGGCAAAGCAAATGAAAATAGAACAAAAGCGTCTAGATAAATATATTAAAAATTTACATGTTTCAAATTGCCCTATATGTGGAAAAAGTGATTGGTCTATGACAGATAGAGTCTTCGAAGTTTCTGAATTAACAAATAAAATTTCAAGAACGGGTAACAATGTTATCCCTATTGTTCCAATAACCTGTGATAATTGTGGAAATACTTATTTCATCAACGCTCTTAGAGCAGGTTTAATAGATAAAGAAGAACAAGCGGAGAACGAAAAGGATGAACACGAAGATAAATAACAAAAACGTTAAAGTATATAAACCAAACACCTCGAATACTCAACATTCAAAAGAACATGGCAATTCAAAAGCAATATCAAAAAAATCTAAACCAAACGGAAATATTACATATGATAACACAATCACAAATGAGTTCCATATCCAAAAAGACTTGCAAACAATAGGTATTTATGATCATGAATGGAAAGCGATAAAAAGAATAGTTTTAAAAATTAAATCTGGTACTTCTAAATTTTCAATAGGTTCATTAGTTGACGGTTTTTTAGCAGGTATTCTTATCCCTTTTTCTCTAGATTTATTTAAGATTATAACAACTTCTTCTCCAACTAAAGATTTAAAAGGAGAATTGCTATTTTATTTAGCTTGTCTGATCATCGCTGCAATTTTAGAAATAATTAAGTTATGTATTAAACCAAAATTTCTTGCTTCATATACAACATTCAACTCAGATATAGAAAATTTAAATGACAGAATAAGTGAAATAGATGAAAGATTAAAAATAAAATAGTTGTTAGTTGTGTATTACCTTTCTTATTTCTAAAACTTCATTTTTTAAACGTTCAAGCTCATTATCTAGTTTATTGTATTTATCTAATATACATAAATACATTATAATTAGTAATAAAATTAAGATTGATAATACTATTATTATAAACTTCATACTTATACCACCTTTCTTTGATATAAGTATAACTAATATATGATATTAATTCAATTTACAAATGAAAAACTCCCCTGATACAACAGGAGAGTAATTATGATCATCAAGCTCTCACCCAAGATGACCATTAGTAGGAAAAAAGAAAGGGTTTCCTACCACGTACATACTCATATGTAAAAAGATTTCTCAAGTCCTTTTACGTACTCAATTTTAACACATAGAGCACGTTCAAGGCAAATTAAATTGAAAGGACGTGTTTTTATATGGCTAGAAAAACAACATATAAGCGTAGACCGAATAATAGTGGTACAGTGGTAAAACTATCAGGTAAACGTAGAAAACCCTACTGTGCCAAAATTTCAAGCGAAGAACGAGATATAGTTACAGGAAAAAAGAAACAAGTAACTATTGGTACTTTTGAAACTGAACTTGAAGCCTTAAATGCCCTATCACTTTATCATTTAACCGTTAATAAACAAATAAGTGATAAAGAAGCAAAAGAATTATCTCCTGATATATTTAACAAGGTCATGGAAAGACATGATAGTAAGGTTCCAACATTTAAAGAAATCTTTGACATTTTAGACAAAGAAGAATTTTCTTTACTATCAGACTCCTCTCGTTCAGGGTATAATTCATGGATCAAACATTTTAAAACAATATACGATAGAAAAATAACTACAATCTCACTACAAGACCTTCAATATATCTTTGATAATGATAAATGTGGAAAAGGTACAAAAGACCACATGAAAATACTTTGTGCCAAAATTTATAAATATGCTGTCATCCATCAATATATAAGTCGTGATGATAATTATACGGAATATATAAAATGTGGCGGAAAAGACGAAAGAAGCAAAAAACACTATGCCTTCTCATATGATGAAATAAAGCGTTTAAGAGAAGCAAATACACCTGAAGCTAAAATTATACTAATCTACATTTTTAGTGGCCTGCGTGCAAACGAATTACTTAATATTGATAGAAAAGACATACATATAGATGAAATTTGTAATGATGATGGAATTGAAAGAAAAGTTTCATATTTCTATACGGGATCAAAAACACAAGCAGGTAAAAATCGAATTGTTCCAATTCATGATTCTATAAAAGAATTTGTAGAAGAATTACTTTTATGTAAAAATAAAAGATTAATAGATCGTAGTTATAGAAGTTTTAGGGATATTTATTTTGAAGAATATTTATCAACATTAAATATGAAACATACAATGCATGATACAAGAGTAACTTTCACTACTCTTTGTCAACTAAATAATGTTGATGTTTTTAGTAGAAAAAGAGTTCTTGGTCATAAAATGAAAGACATCACATTTGATGTCTATACTGATACAATTATAAATAAATTATTTATAGAAATAAATAAAATCAAGGTATAATTTTTGTTACTAATTTGTTACTAATTGCGTACATTTAGTAACATTTGACCGTCCAAAACCCTTGATTTTACGTTATTTCCATTATAAAACATTTTTTACATTTGAAAAGGAATTTGCGTTTTCTTTATTAAAGATTCATAGATATGGAAGCCACCTGCATCGATATCGCCAAAATGAAAATAATGAACGCTTTCTCCTAAAAAATCATAAAGACATTTTAAAAATGCTTCAATTGCATGATTATGAAAACCATTTGTAAAAATATAGAAAGTGTCTTTTAAAGATACATCGTGAAAAGATGTTAAATTTTCGATAGTCATCACCTGTTTTGCATCAATTCTTTTTATTTTTAAATCTTTGATACAAATACTCGGTAAGACAAAGTAATAATGCATTTCATTCAAATTAATGATTTGTCCATTGATTTGTAAAATAGCATTCCCTTTTAAATAAACATACGCTGGATTTTTTCTGATATAAAACGCTTCAAAAATATCATTTTCATTATCTAATGTATCATCATAAAAATCTTTAATAATATGAACAATTTTATTTTTATACTTTTCTAACTTTTTTGTATCACCCAATACTTTTTCAGAAAATCTTCTAAAAGAGATTTCATCTTTTTGATCAATCATTCCTTTTAATATTTTCATAACATTTTCTAAATCATTTTCATCATAAACTTTTAAATAAGGCAAAAGACTTTGTTGATGAATCGCCCTTTTTTTTCATTTCATCAACAAAATCTTTAATAAATGCCTCTTCATGATATTGATCAAGTAATTTTACATAATGAATTATTTTCTCTTTAACTGGTACTCTTTTTAATTCTTTATAAATTCGATCAAGACAATTTTCTTCTTGATTTAAAATGAGTTCTCTATCTCCTAAAATGCTCTTTTTAGAAAATTCAACAAATCCTTGAGATTGTAATTGAAAAGCAATATTTTCTAATTCATTTGTTTCTTCATAATGAAAGCTATGTCCATATTCAGGAAACTTTTTATGCAAAACAATAGAAATCTTTCTTGGCTTTTCACTTTTTCCTTTATAATAACTACTTTTTTCATAACGATCAATAAACTCATTTAAGATTTCATTTCTATAATTGTTCATCTTTAAAACCTTCTACAAAAGATTGTTGTCCCTGTTTAATGACAAGCAATCTTGTATTAACATAAGGAATAATCGTACTTGCTCTTGAAGGTGGTACTGCAATAAATGTTTGAATTTCACGTTCATTGTAGAATTTAATCATTTCTTGAATTCTTTGTTCATCCATATTATTGAATGCTTCATCAAAAATAACGACACAACCAAAATCTTCATTTTGATTTCGGTTACGGATAACTTGTTCAAAACTTGCTGCCATAATAACATAGAATGGTGTTTGTGTTTCCCCACCAGATTTTTCTTTATTGACTTTTGAAAAATAAGCAAAGTCTCCACTTGCATATTTGATTTTAATATCATAGTCTAAGTAATTACGATAGTCTGTATATTCCATGAGCATTTGTTCAGTTTCTTGATCATTTTCTACAGAAGATAATTTAATAAATAAATCATCCATAATTCTTCTTTGACTTTCACTTAATGTTTCAGATAAAAGATTATTCACCATATATTCTTTTCCTGATTGGATGATCTTATAGTATTCTTTAAAATCATCTCTTGAAGTTGGTGAAACACAGAATTCATAGGTTTCACCATTAAAATCTCTTTGTGCTAATCCTTTATTTAATTCAGCAATATCTTTTTTTGCATTTTCAATTTTTTCATTTAATCCAGAAATAAAAGATGTTTTAAAAGATTCCTCGCATTTAAGTTTTGCTTGTCTTGTTTTTTCTTCTTTAGAAACAATATCCATCTCCTTTAATTGATGGTATCTTTGTTTATAACTTTCAATATCTGTTAAAGCATTTTCAAAACCAATATTATATGCATCATTATAGTCTTTCATTTTCATGACTATTTGATTTTCAATTTGGTTTGCCTTTCGTTGATAACCATTTCCTTGTTGTTCAATATCATTTTTCATACCATTAAAATCTTTAGAAAAACGTTTTAAATAAATAACGACTTGTTGATCAGCTACTTGAGTAACATCAACATGCTCCATTTCAAATTGAACTATTTTTTCATGTAATAATTGATATTCTTCTTGAGTTTGTTCAAGTTGTTCTTTAAATGTTTCTAGATTATTTTCAAGACTTCCTTTTTTCATAAGTGAGTCTTCTTTTTCTCTTTTTGTTTTTTCAAGTTGTTTTTTTACTGCATCACATTCTTCTTGTAAAGAAATAAGTGAATCATCTAAAATTAATTTTTCATAGCGATCATTAATTTCTTGATATTCTTTTAGTAAATTATGATATTCATCAATTAAATCTAAGCGATAGAAGATATGATCTGCTTTGGATTGATTTAATAATGCTTGACCATTTTTTAAATCTTCATAATTTGCTTTTTGTAATTTGATTTCTTGTTTTAGGTTTTCCAATTCTTGTTCAATTGTCGCTAATTGAATTTTAATAGCACCTAATCCAATGTATGGTTTATTGTAAATACGTGGATTGATTGCACGTGCTGTATAATTTTTATAAAGCATACATGTTGGCGTAATTGCTGTAGCATAATTTCTAAGTTGTGTAACATCATCGACACATTGTACTTTAGAAAGCAACATGTTGACATGCCATCTAGCATATGTATTTTTACAATCTAATTGACTTGCAAGGGTGTCTTTAACATCCACATCTTCATATCTTGACATTTTCGCAACATCAACAATTCCTACACCATATATACCTCTTTTATTTTTATATTCTTCATAAACAAGTAATGCATATTCAAAATATTCTGGTTCAATAATTAAATCGAATCTTTGACTATTAAGATATCCTTCTAATGCATTTCGCCATTTTTCATCTTTAACTTCAATATATTCACATAATGGTTTAACTTCAATTGTTTTTCCATAATGACTCGTAAGTTTTTCATTTAATAATTGAATTAATTCTTGAATTTCTTTTCTATAATAAAGTTGATTTTCTTTAAGAGAATCATATTCTTTACAATATTCATTAAAACGATCAACTGTTTGTGTCATTTCAATTTTTAAATGTGATATTTTTTCAGTAACATCCTTTGTTCTTTTAGAAACTTCTTCTACAATATTTCTAAATGCATGTGTCAATGTTTCTGTTTGATAATCTTGATTTTGAAGAATTTGGATATAACTATTTGGTATTTTTACTTTCTTTAATAATTGTATTTCTTGTTTAATTTCTGTTATAAGAGTTTGATAACTGTTTTCTTTTTTTTCTTTTTCTTTTTTGAGTTGTTCACTTTCTTTTTGTAATTCATTTTTTAAGTTATAGGTTTCGTTTTCTCTTAATGATTCATCTAAACGATGATATCTTTCTTGATAAGTTTCTTCATCTTGATTTAATTGTGTAAGTTTTTGTTGTACAAAATTTAGCTGATCATTTATTTTTTGATATTTCTTTTGACTATTATCAATAATAGCTTGTAATTGCTTTTCTTGTAATTTTTCTTTTAAACATTCTAAAACATCCATTTGAAAGTGCGTATCTAAATAAGTGTCATATTGACTTACAACACCTTCTAATGATTCACATTCTTTTTTAGATATTTTTAATTTTTCTTCAAGAACTTTATAGTGTTTGATACTGTCTCTTAAATTTTGAATATCAACAAAATCTTCTTTTAATAAAAAGTCAACAATGAATTGATAAACATTATCAATCGCTTTAAAAGCAAGTGCTCTCGTTACTAAATCAAAATATTTACTTTTAACACCTAAAGCATTTCCAAATAAGCTTTCTCCTTCTTTAATTGTATCTTTAAAAATACCTGTTTGTTGATGATCAATTAAAGCTTTTTTAAATTCTTTTCTCGTCAAAACTCTTCTTTCTTCAATAAATGCTACATCGCTGATTTTACAATCAATAATTTGAAAAAAATCTCTATTTAATCTTCCACCAGCTGGTAAATCAATAACAGTTCCAATAATTTGATATTTTTCTGTTTTTTCATCATAAAACTCTAATGCAATATAAGTTGTCACATCACCATTTCTAACAAATTCATGCCCTTCAATTCCTGTTTTACAACGAATATAAGACTCTAATGTACGATTTCCAATATCACTTGCTGCTTTATTAAATTTACATTTACCAGCAGTTAAAACATATTGAATCGCATCTAAAATTGTAGATTTCCCTGTTCCATTTTCTCCAGTAATTAAGGCATTTTTATAGATTTCAAATTCTTCATTAGAAAAAGTATGCCAATTAATCAGTTTCACTTTCGTTAATGTTTTCATCGTGATCTCCTTTTTTATATTGTTGAATACGTTGATTGATTTCATCTATTTTTTGAATTGGTAAAATATAATTAATTGTTGGATAAATAATTAAACGTGTATCATCTTCGTTTAAATCACCAATACGTTCACATATATTATATCTTGACAAGAAATGATAGATATTTTTTAAATCTGTCTTTTTTAGACGTTCGTTATAAATACCAGTTGCTTCTATTTCACTATGAAGTTCCCCAAGGGAAATATGAATAAATTCAGTATCTTGTAACTCTTGTGATTTTTGAAAATAAAGTTTTCTAAGTAACAATAAAACAATTGTTTGCATTTGATTAAGATTTAAATGATTGTAATTATTTAAATTATGGATATAGATTACACGGTCTGCTTTATATAAATGAAAATCATAATCAAGCATCATTAAAAAATCTTTAAATAGTTGTTCATTTTCACTAATAAAATAATAATCTTCGCGATCTCTTTTTCTTCCACCACAAATAAAATTAACCGCTAATAATCGATTTAAAATACGTGAAAATTCTTCTTTTCTTTTTTCAGATAATAACAAATATGCCTGTGACATATTTTTCATCAGTTCATTTTTATTCATCTTCAACTCTCCTTATTATAAATTCTCTAAATTGATAATGATCTTTCTTTATAATATTTTCTTGTGGTTCTATTTTATATCGAGCATTTTGACTATAACCATAAAGCCATGTCAAAATAAATAAAGATAAATCTTTATTTTGATCATAATAATTTGAACCCAATATTGTTTCTTGTTGATCCAAACATTGTAAAACATTTTTTTCAATGGCTGTTTTTGTATATTTTTCATTTTGTTTTAGTTTTTCAATCGCCATTAAACGTGTTTGTTCATCTAATTGTGTATCTAAAATCAAATCCGTATTTTTAACTTTTTTTATTTGTCGTGGTAAATATAAAGAATTTTGATCTAAGTATTTATTAATTGAAATCGTTGCTACTTGATCAAACACTTCTGGACATTCTTGCCCTTCTTTAATGATGTCATTGATTTTTCCACCAATATCTTCTTTTACATTCATTAAAAACATAATACGATTTGTTGCTGAAGCAACAAACTTTTCATTTTTACGATTGATTTCATTAATTAAATCTAAAATACTTTCAAAGGCATCAATAATATAAGATGTTTGTTTATAAAACAAATCCATTGCCTCTTGATAAGTTAAATCTTTAGAAAGCATGATATTTCCTATAATCGTTTCAGATGTTGCTTGATCATCTTGTATTCTTTGAATTTGAGAAATGATACTATTACGATATTTTAAAGGATGATCTTTAGTTGTTAGATTATAAAAAGCACGATCTACTATCTTTAATTGATAATCACTTAATAAAGAATCTAAAATTTGATTTAAATCATTTTTCATATTATCTTGAACAAGACGTTTGATATAACGCTTAATATTTGTATTCAAATTTTTTAATTTTGTCATTAAACTTTTTGTCATACTATATTGTGCATCAAGAATCTTATGTCCATTTTCAATATCAAAATTTTTAAACTGCGAATAAATACTATAAACCATACTTGAGTATTCTATGTCTCTGTCTTCTTCTAAATTCATTAAAGTTTCAATAATACTAATAGCATAATCTTCAAAACTAGCATACACATGATAGTTTTCCCCTACTTCTTCACTCAACCAACCACATTCTTTTAATCTTCGATAAACATAAAAAGCACGTTCTCTTGGCGATTGACTTTGAAGTTCTTCAAGTTCAATTAAGTGACTACTAAAATATTTTGTTAACTCATAAATCAAGTTTTCTTTTAAAGATGCAAAGGATGCATCATCCTTAATATACTCATAAAGAACACAAATACATTCACTGATAACAACACGATCAGCTGTATTAAATATATTAAAAAAGTTTCTTGGTAATGTATCAAATATATTAACCATGGTTACCTCCAATCATTAAAAACTCTTTTTTATTTATAAATAGCTTTGCAATTATAACATTTTTTAAGTTATTAAAAAAGATGCTTTCGCATCTTTATCCTTTTAATCCTCTTGATTGTCGATCCATATCTTCAATAACAATATCATAGATTTCACTAAGTGTTGAACAATATTCTAAAACCTTCTATAGTTCATTTGTATGAAAATGAATTTTAATCAATTCATCATCTCCAACAGCTAACAAGCAATCTCCCTAAAAATGTGTTATAAAATATTCACTAATTTCATCTTCATTTAGATTTTTTCCTTCAATCAATAATTGTGTATTAGATTTAAATTCTAACATAGTTAACTCCTTTATTTTAATAATGTATAAGCAATAGACGCCATGATTCGTGGTCCTTTATTAAGTACTTCTTCATTGAAATTAAATGATGTGTTATGAGGTGAAGCTGTAATATCTGTCAATAATTTCATATAAGTAGCTTTACCCCCATGAACTTGGACATATTCCATCATATAAGAAAAATCATCACTACCTCCTAATGGATTTAAATTTTCTGGAGGTAATTTTAAATCGGGCATTTCTTTAACACAAATATTTCGTATTTGATTCATAAAATCTTCATCACAATTTAAAGCAAATGCTTTCCCCATTTGTTTAATTTCAACAACAGTATCATGCATCAAAGCACAGGCGTTAATAATATCTCTTGCATAAATTTCCATATAACGATTTAATTCTGTCGTTACACCACGTACTTCTATTTCAAGTTTTGCTGTATCAGGAACAACATTTCTACCTGTTCCTGCATGAACCGTTCCTACATTGACACGTGTTTGTCCATCACTGTTTCGAGGAATCGAATGCAAATTAATAATACAGTTAGCTGCTGAAAGCAATGCATTCTTACCGAATTGTGGAGATTCTGCCGCATGTGTTGAAACTCCATGATAAATGACATCTAATTTCGTTGTTGCAAATGATTCATTCATTCCAAAATAAAGATCGTAATCTTTAACACGAGGCATAATATGCGCTGCAAAAATATAATCGACATCATCCAAAAAACCACTTTCACAAATGGATTTTGCTCCTCTTACACCTTCTTCAGCCGGTTGAAAAATAATTTTCAAAGTCCCGTGTAAGTGTTCTTTAAGCTCCATCAATATTTTAGCAGTTGTTAAACCAATAGATGCATGACCATCATGGCCACAAGCATGCATCGCTCCTAAATGACAAGAAGAAAAACCTTCTTGTTTTGGATAATGCCCATCTGTTGAATCTTCAACAAGCCCTAAAGCATCAATATCAAAACGAATAGCTACAACAGGCCCTACACCGTTTTTTAAGATACCTGCAACAGCTGTCATTCCATTTTTAACTTGTTCTAAATATTTAGGATTTGCCCCTTCTTTTTTAGCACGTAAATAATTAATATTAAAAATCGCTTCTGGCGGTAATCCCATACGCGCATCTTTATCCATAATTTCTTTTCCTACTAAAACCTCATAACCTAAGTTTTCTAAAGTAGTTGCAATTTGACATGCTGTACGTATTTCTAACCAACCTCTTTCAGCAAAGTGGTGAAAATCTCGGCGCTGATTGATTGTTTCTTGATGGTATTTTTGTGCAAGTTGTTTGATTGCCTCATACATTTTTATCACTTCCTTGTTGATTTTATTATATCTCAAAATAAAAAATGATGATAGCTTTTTACACTATCATCAATAAGTAATACGATGTTTTCCATCTCTTTTTGAAATATACATTCTTTGATCACATTTATTTAATAAATCTTGTATTGTTTCTTCATCACGAATACCAGCAACACCAATACTTAATCTTACGATATCATGATAAGCACCAGCATGTAAAATAACATGATCAAAGGCATCTTTAATATCTCTGGCAATTGAAACTGCCCCATCTTTTTGATAAGCTGGTAGAATAACTAAAAATTCGTCTCCGCCATAACGACATGGCTCCATAGTTGGATATTTTTGATGTTTAATATTATTTAAAACAGTTCCAACATGTTTAATAACTTCATCTCCAATATGATGTCCATAATTATCATTAACACTTTTAAAGTTATCTAAATCTAATAACAAAATAGAAAATGGTGTATTATTTTCTAAATATTCTTTATGCAATGTATCTAATTCTGCATGAATAAAACGTCGATTATAAAGTTGTGTTAAAGCATCTGTAGCATTCTCTTGTGAAAGTTCAACATTAAGCTTTGTTAAAATTTTGGCTTTTTCTTGATTTTCTCTAAGTGCCTTTACATCACTTGTCATATCTTCTGTAATAACAAAAACACCGATTGTTTCTCCTTGACTATCATATAACGGATATTTTCTTGTATGTGCAATAATCGTATAGCCATCATGATTTTTTCCTTCAGTTTCTACAACATTAATTGCTTATCCTGTTTCCATGACACGTTGTTCATCTTCAAAAGCTTGTTTAGCGTGTTCTTGTGAATCCGGAAACAAATCAAAATCAGTTTTACCAATAACCGCTTCCTTATTATTTTTAAATTGTGGATGTTTTTGATAAAACTGATCATTAACATATAAGATTTCACTTTTTCTATTTTTAAACAAAATAACTGATGATCCATCAGCATGAACAATTGACTCAATGAGTTTTAATGGATTCACCTTTAATTTTGTAAATAATTCATCAAATTCCATTTTCCATCACCATTACTATTTTATCTTTGAAGCAGCAAAATGTAAAGCCTTTCATCATGTAATGTTTGTTAAAAATTTTTGATTTGGGCAGTATATATAGATTTATTTCCATTAACTAAATAAGCAAAAATACATATAATAAGAAATGCTATCATTTGATGCCCACCAAAGACTTCTAAACCTATCATCATTGGTGCTAGAAGTGTATTTGTTGCTGAAGCAAAAACTCCCGTATATCCTAAAGCTACACATAATTCAATAGGCAAATGAAAAATTGGGGCAAGTATAAATCCTAGAGTTGCTCCTATTGAAAATAAGGGTGTTACTTCTCCACCTTGAAATCCAATTGCAAGAGTTACAACAGTAAAAATAAGTTTTAAAAACCAATCATAATAAGTCACATTTCCATAAAATGATAAATCAATTAAATTTGTGCCTAAGCCACTGTATCTTCCTTTAAAAATCATTAGCCCTATCACTAATAAAATAGAAATATAACCTATTCTTTTATAGGGATTTTCTATTTTATTTTTAAAAAATGTTTTTAAAGCAATCAACGACGTTGAAAATATTCTTCCAACAATTCCCAAAATAATTCCTACTAGAATCATTAACATCATATTTTTTAAATCATTCATATTAATACTTTGTTGAATATTTACACTAAACTTTTCCAATCCTAAAAAATGTGACGTATAAGAAGCAGTAAAAGATGCTATAACCCCTGGAAGTAAAGCTTCATACTCTATTTTACCTATAACCATAACTTCCATAGCAAAAAACAAAGCAGTAAGTGGTGTTTGAAATAATCCAGCAAATCCAGCTGCCATTCCGGTAATCAACAAAACTTTTCCATTCTTAGGAAAATGAAAATATTTTGTAAAATAATGAGAGAGCGTCGCTCCAATTTGTACAGCCACTCCTTCTCTACCTGCACTTCCTCCAAATAAATGAGTTAACCATGTTCCAATCATAACTAAAGGAATAAGTGCTAAAGGAATCCTTTTTCTTTTTTGTTGACCTGTTTCAAAGACAAGTGTCATTCCTTTTAAACTCAGTTCATTAAAGTGATAGTAAAGCCAAGTAATCACTATTCCTGCAATTGGTAAAAAAGGAATTAAATACCAAAAATATTTATTTCGTATCTCCCCTATTAAAATAAGTCCTTTACCAAAAACAGTATCAATACCTCCTACAACGATTCCCATAACACCTGCAAATATCATATACTTTAATAATTCTTTTTTATTTTCCATGTTTCCTCCTACAAAAAAAGCTAATCACCCTGTGTATTACACAGAAGTCATTAGCCAAATAGCGGTTTCGATATAAATCGAGGGAGAACCTCATTCCCATGGATTAAACTTATCATATTTTTTAAGATAAAACAATAATTATAATAAATTTTTATCTCTTAAAATATGTCCATTTGTGTAATCAATATCATCAACATGATTGATCATTCCTTGATGATATCTCTTTTGATTAATATTATGATAACTTACAATATTAAAATGAACTTCTTGATCTACTGCAACAACGATTAAGTTTTGTCTTTTTTGATGCTCATTCTTTTCTTGTGCTTTAAAGACATAAATATATTTAAAACATTGTTTGAGTGTTTTTACAACATTTTTTATATTTTGACTATATTTACCACTTAATGAACCAATGATATTTGTTATATAAATTCCTTGTGGGTTTAAAGATTCTTTTATTCTTTTGATTGCTTCCAATGAATGAAGTTCTAATACTAAATTTTCACCAATAAAGACATCACTTAAAATAGCATCATATTTCCTTTTGTTCCTATTTATATAATCTCTTCCATTTTCAAAATAACAATGAAATCTATTTTTATTCTTATCAAATTTATTAATAGTTTCTTCTAAATAGAAGTATTTATTAGAAATATCATAAAGAACTTTGTTAATTTCAACAACATCAATATTTCCTTGATGATGTGCTAAAAAATATTTGGGATAATGAAAAGCACCACCACCAATTAATAAAACATCATTAATTTGTCTATCTTCTAAATAATTTTCATCAAACATTAAATCAAATAAATACATATATTCAAAAAGTAATTCATTTTGTAATTCTTCTTCTATATAAGTTGCTGATTCCATACCACCATCTATATCAAGAACTCTTACTCGATGCTTATCATGTCGACCATAGCTAATGGTAATATGTCCATAAGGGCTTTCTATTTCAATCTTATCGTTATACAATTCTTATTACCCTACCTTTAAAATTTAAACGGATCCCAATTTGGTTTTCCACTATCATAGTAATCACATGATTCTTGCCAAGATTTCATTTCATCTTTAATAGTATCGCATAAACATTCATAGTCATCTTTTTTAAATTTATCATGATTCATCATTGATTTATAAAACTTTTTAAAACGAGCTGCTGTTTCTTTTATAGAATTTGGTGAAGACCACATACATTTTCTAATAAAGAAATCTCTAAAGAACAAATCAACTTCATTATTAACTTCTTCATAATTTGCATTATTACGATTTAATAAATATTCATTGATAAAGAAATCAACATTTTGTATATGTTTCTTAATTGTTTTATCAGATAGATTTGAAAGATCTTCTTTAAAAATATTTAATAATTCTTCATGTTGTTTTACAATTTTTTCTTTGTTAAACGGTTCTTTAAAATACATAGACAGATCTCCTTTGTTTTTAAATTATTATAATCAATTTTCTTTTATCTAATTTTATCATATTTAATAATTGTTCTATAGTAATTCTAAAAATAATTTAAAAACAGGAATATTACAACACAATTGTTGTTCATCCTGTTTTATTATTATTTATTAATATCTAATACTGCATAACATGCATCTCTAAACGCATCAAAGCAACATTTGCTTTTTTACAATCACCAATAATATGAGTTGATATGTCAAGTTTTTCATAATCACTTATGTCATTTGATTTAAAACAACTGCTATAATAACACCATCTTATAAATATTCTTTTCCACTTGCAATAACAACTTTTTTAGGATGTGAAGCCATAGAGAGACTATCTGTTGCTTCTTCTAATAATCCTGGATTTCTTATTCACGTAATATGTTTGATACTTGGATCATACAAAGAATTACTACAATAACGAATTTGATTCACTTGACCATTTTTAGCTTTATTACAAAAATTTGCATCGGCGAGTTGCGCACGCGCCATTACAATTAAATCTGCTTTATCATCTTCTAATATCTTTTCAGCAACTTCAGGAGTATTGATACGTCCACAAGGCATTGTAAACATTCCTGTTTCTTTACGAATACGTTCACCATCTTCTACATTGAATCCATTTTTAATATCTACAGGGGCTACTTCATAAAGAGTTACAGCTGTTATAATATTTCCACGTGATATTTTTAAAACATTGACACCATATTCTTTGGCATCTTTACAAAAGTCAATCACTTCTTTAAGAATTAATCCACTTTCAAGCATATCATCACGACAATCTATTTTCAAAAATAGAGGCATGTCTTCTGGTATATTTTGACGAATAGCTTTAATACATTAAAGTGGAAATTTCTATTGATTTTCAAAACTCCTACCCCATTCATTACTTCGGTGATTGATTCCACTAGAAAGCATTGAGTGTGGTAAATAATTATGAGCGAAATGAAATTCTAAAAAATCAAATCCAACGTCAACTGAACATTTAGCTACCTCACCAAACTTATTAATAATATCTAATAATCTTTCAAAAGTAATTCCTTGCACAGTATATTCTGCACTTAATGGTATATCATTTGGAACTAGAATTTTTGCTTTTTAATCTAAAGCAACAGCTAAACCTCCTTGCCAAAGTTGAATACATGTTTTATCACCAGCAGCATGTACAGCATCATTTAATTTTTTAAAACCTTCAATATACTTATCTTCAGCAATTGATTAAAAAACCAAAAGGTGCACTTGCTTTATCAACAGCAGTAACCTCTACAGTATTTAAACCATTGCCACCTTTAGCTCGTGCTACATGATAAGCAATCAACTTATCTATAACACTTTTTCTGCCTTCACTTTCCACACTTTCATGCGTACCTATCGCAGACATCATAACACGATTTTTTAATTCCATGCCACGAATCTGTATCGGTTCAAATAATTTATCAAATATTCCTTTTTCCTCCTAAGCGTTTGCTTTTTTTCTCTTAATCATAGTATTATGCAAAAGTGCTATCAAACAAAATATAGAGAAATTAATTTTTAAATCTATTTTCTTTATGTTAAAATTTATAAAGAAATAATATTAAATATTTGGAGAAATAAAATGAACAGCTATATCAAACAATGGTTAGAAATTATAGAAAATATGAATAATGATAATACATATAAACTTGCATGGGGAAGAGCTATTATTGAACTATGTTTTGAAACAAATCAATTAGATAAACAAGTAGCTTTTACATTTCAACATATTGCAAAAAAGATGATTAAATATTATTGGAATCAAACCTATTTCTTTCATCTTGATCAAAGTCCAAACAAAAAGAAAATTCCCATTTTAGTTCAAAATGTCAATCTTCTAATTAATCTATATGAATCTATTCAACGTACTCATGTTCCTGTTTGGTTTGATAAAGCTGAGACTATTTTAAAACATGAAAAACAATATCGTAAAATTATCAACGACAGTGCTAAAACATTAAAAAATGATGTTTCTTGGAGATTTAAATTAGCAAATAAAAAAGAATATGATCTTTATTATTTAGATAAAAATTGCATGTTTATTTCTTTTACTAAACAACAAGTACTATCGCTTAAAGAATATAGTTTTGTTTTATCTCAACTTATTAATTTTAAATGGGCTCAACTTCTTGAAAAATTTAATCATTCTCCAAGAATCGCTTCTAAAGTAAAAGGCATTTCTGATAATACTATTAAAAGAAGCAGTTTAACAAAATATAAAAATATTCTTTTAAAAAGCAATAACTATCAAGCAATTGATTTTTATACTGGAAAAGTATTACAAGAAAATGATATTTCTGTTGATCATGTCATTCCGTGGTCTTTCATGTACAGTGATGATATTTGGAACTTAGTTTTAACAAGCAAATCAAATAATTCATCAAAATCAAATATCATTCCTTCTCAAGGTGTAATAGAGAGTTTAAAAGAAAGGAATGCTCGACTAGTTAAATTAATTGATGATAGCAAGTATAAAGATGAATTACTTTTAGCTGTAGAAAATGATTATGTTGATAAGTTTTATTTAGCTATGAAAATTTAACAAAGATAAAATAATTTTAAAATTTGTTATAAAAAAAGAAACCGTTAGAAATATAATTATATATTTTAACGATTTTTTATATGTTATGTATTTTATATTTTTTATCATTTAATTATTGTTTCAAGAATACCATTTCCTAAATCCTTAATGCAATATAGATGTTTTAAAACATCAAATGTTTCTTTTAAATTATGTTTTGCAGTATTCCATCCTTGACCATCTGTTACCCAAATAAAAGTAATTCCATTAATATTTTTTATTTCTTCTGTGATGGTCTTGTAACTAGCGTTACTTCAGAACCTCTTTCTAAAAAATCTTTAATCATCCGTGTTTTATCTACAAAGTAATAATTTTCTTCTCTAAGCTTTCTAAAACTTTTAATTCCTGTTGGTATCTTTTTCACGGTGATCACCCTTTCGGTATTATTATACGATCGCTATGTACTATTTAAATATTCAAATCAAATTTTATCATTCCATTAAAAAAGAAGTGTTTTTCACACTTCCTAAGTATTTTCTTTTTTCGTTTTTTTACTTAAATAAATATAGAAACATACATTTAGTATAATACCAACAATTGTCGCAATTGGTGCAGCTAAACCAATATTTGTTAAATTTGCATGAGGTTGAATTGACATATAGTAAGAAAGTGGTAAACGTACAAGAAGTGTTTGAATAAGTCCTTGTACCATGACCCATACCGTTTGATAATGACCATTAAAATAACCAACCATACTAAATAATATTGCTGTTACAATTGTTTCTAAAGCAAATCCTTTTAAATAAGCATAACCTTGTAAAATAACGGCTTTTTCTGTTGTAAAAATGCTTGTAAGTAAATCTCCTTTAAATAAAACTAAGATAAAGACAACAACACCAATTATTAAGCCAATACCCATTCCTGTAAACATTGCATGTTTTGCTCTTTTTTCATCACCAGCACCCACATTTTGGGCAACAAAAGAAGCCATTGATTGCATTAATGAACTTGGTACTAACATGGCAAAGTTAACGATTTTACAAGCAACACCATAACCGGATGATGCTTCTAATCCTAAACGGTTAATAAAAGCACATAAAGCTAAAAATGAAATTTGTGTTAAACATTCTTGAAGCGCTAATGGTAATCCAATTTTTAAAGCTCGAACACAATGTGAATTGATTTTAAAATCATGCTTTGTAATTTTAAATGATAATTTTCTTTTAAATAATAACATTAAAGCAAAAACAACACTGATTGCTTGGGCAAAGACAGTGGCCATGGCAGCTCCTGCTGCATCTAAGTGTAATCCTGCAACAAGAACTAAATCACCAATAATATTAATAACACAGGCAACTGCCACAAATAAAAGAGGTGATTTACTATCGCCTAAACCTCTAAAGATCGCTGATAATAGATTATAAGCAACAATAAAGAAAATACCTGCCCCACAAATTCTTACATAAGTAGCAGTTAAACCAAGTGCTTCTTTAGGTGCTTGCATCAAAGTTGAAATTGGTGATGCTAACGTAATCATAACTACAAATATAATTGCAGAAATAATTGCAAAAACTACCGTTGCTCCTCCTATTAAAGCACCAATCGAATTCATTTTCTTTTCACCAATATATCTTGCAATTAAAACTGTAATTCCCATCGCAAATTGTGTTACCACAAATGTTATCAAGTTTAAAACTTGACTTCCTGTAGAAACTGCTGAAAGTCCTGCTGTTGTTCCAAATCTTCCAACAACAAGTAAATCAACCGCTCCATAGGCCGCTTGTAAAATAAGCGCACCTAAAACAGGAATCATAAACAACGTTAATTTCTTTAAAATACTTCCCTGCGTAAAATCTGATTTAGAGTGATCCATTATTTTTCTCTCCCTTCACACATAACTTCATAAAACTTTTCAATAGTTTGAATCATACAATCTGCTTCATCATTAGAAACATGATTCAAACACAAGGCTAATTTTTGAAAATAATCTTTATTGTATTTTTCAAAAATCATTTTTCCTTCTTTTGTAACGGTCACATAAGTGACACGTCCATCATGTTTAGCTGTTTCTTTTTTTAAATATCCTTTTTCTTCCATTGCATGAATTGTACGTGTAACTCCTGGACGAGGAAGATTTAAAACTTCACTCACATCTGAAACCTTCACTTTTTGATTTTTTTCTTCAAGTTCGATAATCGTTTCTAAATAACGTACATAGGATGGTAAAACTCCTTCAGGAAGTTTAGGCAACATATCTAAAATCCTTTTAGCCATGTAACAGCTATCTAACATTCCTTTTACTTTTTCGCTTTTCATTAATTTCTCCTATTAATTACCGATGGTAATTATCATTGGTAATTATATAATTATAAAAAAGATTGTCAAGAAAAAAGATACTAACAAATTGTCAATATCTTTTAATCGTTATGCTCTATAGCAAACCCAAATAACATCACTTTTAAATCTTATCTAAAATAGAAGTATTAGTAGCTGGACCATCAATAAAATCCATGTGTTCTGCACGAAATTCTTCGTATAAAATTTCACAAATTGCTTTTAACTTACCTTCCTTATAAACATCTTCTAAAACTTTACAAGCAATTTTATTTCCTTCTAGATAACGATCATCGCTTTGATGACTTTCTCCTAAGGTTAAGCTCTATGAATAATCATCCTATCTAAATAACCTAGTCCCGTTGTTTCAATGGTTTGAACAATACTTTCTTTGGTTACTTGACATGTTTACGGATATCTTTGCCTATACCTTTTTCATTACCATATGATTGTCCTATATAAAAATGATGATAACCTAACTTTATATTTTAATTTCAATGTGAATAAAATGTGCATAATGTGCACAACTTGTGAAAATCTATTTTATTATATGTGCCGTAATAATGGTATAGCTTGTTGCATTAATTGTTATTTTTATAGCACCATTTTCAATATACCAGTTTTTCCCTTTACGATATATCAAACTCTTTTTATCTAAAACTTTATTCTTACAAAATTCTACAACATCTTCTTCAATTCCTAAATTTCTTTTAATTCTTGATATACCTAAATGTGTTGTGTGAATTTTATAAATATTCATTAATAATTCATTCTTATCCATCTTGATGACTCGTCCTTTTTAAAATAGTATCCTATTGCTTCCCATTAACATTCCTAAACTTAAATAATGATCTTTTGATATTTGTTCCTTTGTATTCATTAAAATAACAATGACAACAATTAATAGAAATTCTTTCATACACTCACCCGATCTTTTGTTTTCTTTTACTAATCATTAAGGTAATCAAAACAAAGCTTAAGGTAAATCCTAAAACAATAATACCATTAATAATTATTGGTTGTAATGTCTCTAATTTAAAATATTCTAATGTTTTAATAAGTTCATTATTTTGTACAAAATAATACGTTGGTAAAATATGAGCAATCTTTAAAACATAGCTTGGCATAAATGACATTGGCACAAAGCATCCACAAAGAAACGATGTTCCTAAAGCAACAACATTGACAATACCTCCAATAGCTTGCTTATTATGGGTAATAGTTCCAATTAAGAATCCTACGGCCAAACTACATATTGAAAAAACAAACGAATTTAAAATATAAGCAATCCCATTCCCACTTAACATAATTTCTTTAAATAAGATAAAACTAATAATCATATAGGCTAACCATACAATAAAAGAAGCAAGACCTAAAGAAGCAAAAACAATCCAATTATATTTACGATATGAAAAACTGCTCATAATTGTTCTTTTACGTACACCCTCTTGATTTAAACTTGCAAGAATCATTGTCATACAATAAACTCCCCCAGCAAGTAAGGCATAGTTTAAGAAATTAAAATAAACATTCACTTGATTCAATTTAGAACTATCTAAAGATGTGTTGAGGTTTACTTTTGTTTTTTGGTTAATCACTTGTTTGACTTTTTGATTTAAAGCTTTACCTTGATAATGCTCTTTATAAAGATTTACTGTCTTTATATATTTTTCAATTAACATTTGGGTAAAAGATGCATTTTCATTACCATTTGATTTATATTCAATCGTTGGATTTTTATCATTTACAAGATCATCACCAAAGTTTTCAGGAATATACACAACATAACTTATATCACGATAAAATAAGGCATCGTCTACTTTTTCTTGATCATTGATGTCGATATCTTTTAATATCGCTTGTTCTTTTAAATACGAAACAAATCCTTTGGTTATTTCATTGTTTTGATCCTTATTTACAATCAAAATATCTGGTTTTTTTGCCTCATAATGATTCATATTACCAGAAGTTGTATTAAATAATGTAATTGCAAGTAAGATCACTGTATAAAGAATTAAGTTTCCTTTTAATTTATTTAAGATTTTAAAAACGGTACTAAATATAATCATATTGTTCCCTCCTTAAAGCCCTAAAAGAAATAAATAAACATACAATAATAAATACTCCTAAACAACAAATATCTCTGATATATCGATTAAATGTATTGTAATAATATAAAGCATAAAAACCATCGGTAATCAAATTATTAGGATTGATAAGATTAACAATAGGTATATTTTTATCAATAACATATTTTAAAGTAACACCCATCATCCCAGATAGAACCGAGAAAAACATAGAAATCGCAATATTAATTCCTGTTTTTGCTTGTTCAGAAACTCTAAAAACAGAAGCAATAAATATTCCCATCGAAATACCTGCCAAATCACCAACTAAAGAAAGAATGATTATATAAAGCCATTGACTACCAAATTCAACATTTAAACCAAATTTTAAAAAGATTAAAAGAATTGCTAAACCAACAAGGCTTACTAAATAAGAACCTAGTGCTGAAGATAAGACAAGTATTCCTTTTTTATTTGGTGAAACAGAAACTCTTTTCCCTTTAGCGGACATATTCGCCAATTGATTATTAATAGCTGTTAAGCCCAACATCCCACCATACATACAAGCCATGGCAATTAAGGTATAATATTCAATTTGTATATAACTTAAATGACTACTTGATGTGTCTTTTAAAGATACTTCTTGGTTATTGAGCTTTTGAAGAATATCATGTACAATTTGTTGAACATTAAAATTGTAGTTTCCTTGTTGTATTTCATCTTCAATTTGTTTCTTTGTTAGATCTTCTATCATCCTCTTATTTTGTTTAATTTCATCCATAACAAATTGCAAGATTGTTTGTTCCATACCATTTTCTTTAATCACAATTTGTGGTTCTTGTTTATTAAAGAGAACATATCCTTCTATTTCATTATCTTCTAAAAGCTGTCCCGCCTCTTTTTTATTTACAAAATGAATACGAAATAACTGATCCTTATTTTTTTTATCAGAAAGCTCTTTAAAGGTTTCTTGATAAATTGTTTGGTTTTGATATTCCTTATTGTCAATAACTGCAATATCAAAAACTTGTAAAGCTTCGTCTTTTTCAATATTTTCAAAAGCCATGTGAAAGAAAATACCTAAAATAATAGGAAAAGCAAACATCCAAAAAATAAGAACTTTATTTTTAAAAAGTATTTTAACTGTATACTTTAGATTATGAATAAACATCAATCCCTCAATTCCTTTCCTGTTAACTTTAAGAAAACGTCATTAAGAGTTGGACCTACACGTTCAATCTTTTCCTCAATATTTGCTTCTTTCTTTAATTCATCACTTGTTCCTTGAGCAATGATCTTTCCTTTATCTAAAATAATAATACGATCGCAAAGTATTTCTACTTCTTCCATATAATGTGTTGTATAAACAATTGTAGCCCCTTGATCTCTTAATTTTTTTATACCATCTAAAATATGATTACGACTTTGTGGATCAACTGCAACAGTTGGTTCATCTAAAAAGATCAGTTTAGGTTTATGGGCAATCCCACAAGCAATATTTAATCTACGTAGCAATCCTCCGGAAAGTTGTTTAGGTAAAAACTTTTTAAAATCATTTAATCCTACTAAGTTAATTGCATCGTCAACATATTGTTTTCTTTGTTTTTTATCTCGAATATATAAACCACAAAAATAATTGATATTATCATAAACATTCAATTCATCAAAAACAGCTACTTCTTGAAAAATAACTCCTATCTTTGCTTTTAAATCATAAGAATCAGGTTTCATTTCTTTACCAAAAACCTTAATAAATCCTTCTTGATATTTAAGTAATGATAAAATAGAGTTAATAGTTGTACTTTTTCCACAACCATTAGGTCCTAATAATCCTAAAATTTCTCCTTGATAAACATTAAAGGATAAATCATCAATTGCTTTTAAATTTTTATACTCTTTTGTAAGATGTGAAACCTCTATTACTTTTTCCATCATTCTTTTCCTTCCCTATTCTTTTTAATAAGTTGTGCCAAAATTTCTTCTTTTACATTTCCCTTTTTTACTTCATAAAGAAGCATCGAAACATATTGGTCCTTTAACAATTCTGCAATTTCTTCATCATTAAATTCAACGGTCTGATTGGCTGCTAAACTCGCAATCCCATTGACATATAACCACATTCTTAAATGGAATTGTTTGGCATCTTCATTTGACATACCCGTTTGTTTAGAGATTGTTTCAAGGATTGTCTTTGCTGATCCTGTTAAATCAATAAAATCAAATGCTCCTTCATTTATTTTTCGGTTAAACATTATTTTAAATAATTCATGCTCTTCTTTAGCAAAACGAATATAATTGATTCCAATATCCTTGTATTCTAATTGACCTGTTTCACTTTTTAAAACTTCTCGATCAAAAATCTTTACAATTTCATCTATCACATCTTTTTTTAAAACATCCATATTCTCATAAATATAAAAAAGTGGTTGTGTTGAACAGCCTAATTTCTTTGCAACCTTTCTGGCATTTAAAGCATTGAGTCCTTCATGGCTAATAATCGAAATACTTGCTTGTAGAATATCTTCTTTTTGTATTTTTCTTTTTGCTGGCATAAAAGCCTCCTTTCTATAACTAATGTTATATATAACTCTTGTTATAATTATAACAATATCTTCTTGTCATTGTAAAGAAAAAAGGATATTTCAAAATATCCTAACCATTTAAATAAGCTGCCTTTAATAAGTTTTGTACAACTTCATTTTCACTTTTATATAATTGTTGTATTGTTCCTTTTTCTATGATTTTTCCATCATTTAAAACAAGAACCTGATGACAAAACTCATGAACCAATGAGAGATCATGACTAACGAAAAGAATAGCCATATGATATTTATAAACACATTGTTTTAATAATTCGATAATATCTCTTTGAATCACTTGATCGAGACTGCTGGTAATTTCATCACAAATAAGTAATTGGGGGTGTATAATCAATGCTCTAGCAATTGATATTCTTTGTAACTGTCCTCCGCTTAATTCATGAGGATATTTTTCCAAACAAGCCTCATCCATACTTACTTGTTCTAATATCTTTTTAATAGCAGTCATCACTTCTTTTTTATTTAAATGATAAAAATAATGATAAGGTTCATAAAGAAACTGTTTGATTTTCATTCGTGGCGAAAAGCTTTCAATTGGATTTTGAAGAATAAGTTGTATATCTTTACGACTCTTTTTAAAATCAACTGTTTTTCCTTGATATAATAAAGAACCTGAAGAAGGTTTTTCAATACCTGAAACAAGTCTTGCAAGGGTACTTTTTCCGCATCCACTAACACCAATAATACCAACAACTTCACCTTCATCAATGCTAAAATCAAGATGATTTAAAACAGTCTTATCGTATTTTTTTGTAAGATCTTTAGCTTCAAATAAACGCATTATTCTTTTCCTTTCATAATAGTGACTTTGTATAGGGATGCTTAGGAGCATTAAAAAGAGTCTCTACATTTCCTTTTTCTACAATCATTCCATCTTTAATAACAACTATTTGATCTGCAATATAACGTGCTACTTGAATATTATGTGTTACAAACACAAAAGTTGTTTGTTTTTTTAGATTTAAAAGATAATCTAAAATTTGTTTTTGAATAACGACATCTAAACTGCTTGTCGGTTCATCAGCCAAAACAAGTGAAGGTTGTAAACATAATACTAAAGCAATCATCACTCTTTGAGCCATTCCTCCTGATAATTCAAAAGGATACTTGTTTAAAATAGTTTCTTCTAGCCCCATTTGTTTTAAATAATGAATAGCTATTTCTCTTGACTGTTTTTTAGAATATTTAAAATGAGTATGTAAACTTTCATAGAAATGCTCTTCAATATTTTGATAATCATCAAAATAAGTTAAAGGATTTTGAAAAATCATGCCTATTTTTTTTCCTCTATAACAATCTAAACCCTTTTCTAATAAATTATCTTCTTCAAATAAAATTTTACCCTCTATAATTTTTGCATCATCACTTAACAATCCCATTGTTGCTTTAAGTAATGTTGATTTCCCACTACCACTTTGACCGACAATAACTGTAATTTGATTTTTAGGAATCATTAAATCTATATGATGTAAAATCTCTTGTTCATTATAAGTCAATGTTAAATTTTGATAATTTAATATACTCATTTAAGATCAATATCCTTTGTAATCATATAATAATCAACTGGATGGCAAATAGCTCCTTTGACCTTAGAAGAAGTTACCGTATTTAAAGGAACATAAGAAACATAAATATTGGCAGCATCATCTAAAATCATTTCACTTGCTTGAATAGCAAGTTGTTGTCTTTGTTTTAAATCATAAGTTGTGGAAAATTGTTGAATCAAATTATCAAGATTTGAGTTTTTATAACGTCCTGTATTACTTGAACCCGTTGATAAATAACGTTGTTGAATAAAGATTTCTGGATCACCTGTAGGTGCACTTGAATCATTAGCCGAACATAAATCAAAAGTTCCTGCTGCTTTAATATCATTCACATTTTCAACTTGATTAAGTTTAATTTTAATACCAATCTTTTTTGCTTCACTTTGCATAGATTGCGCAATAATATTTGCATCTGCTGAACCATGATCCGCGCTTTCATAATAATTTAAAATGATTTCTTGTCCATCTTTTTCTCTGATACCATCATTATTCGTATCAACATAGCCCGCTTCATCTAAAAGACGATTGACTTCTTTTAAATTAAGACTATAGCCATTAGAAACATCTCCATAAGGTAATGCACTTGAATAAAGACCAGTTGCTTCTTTTCCACCAATCAATTTAACAATACTTTTACGATTTACACTATAAGATAAAGCTTTTCTAATCGTTAAATCACTTAAAAATGTTGTTTCATTATTCATATAAATAACATTTGTACGTGGCCCTAAAACTTCTAAAACCTGATAATCTTTATTATTTCTAAATAATTTTAAACTTGAATAATCAATCGTATTCGCAAAATCAACTTCACCCGATTGTAACGCTAAAACACGTGCATCAGAATCTGCCACTTGACTAAAATGAACATGGTCAAGTTTTGCTTTACCATCGTAATATTTTTTATTTTTGCTTGTATCGATTGTTTTTTCTGAAACAAAATCATCCACCACAAAAGGGCCGGTACAAAGAGGATGATTGGCAATATCTTCTTCACTTTGACTTGCATCATAAATAGTAAAGAGTGGTTCACAAAGATTATTTAAGATTGCCCCACTTGATTTATTTAAATAAAGATAAATATCTTGCCCCTTTGCTTCAACATGATTTAAATCAAAATAATCAATCGCTCTTGTATTTTTTTCAAAAGCTCTTTCTAAACATGCTTTGACATTTTCTCCTGTTACTTTTTTACCATTTGAAAAAGTAATAGAATCTTTTAAAGTAAATTTCCAGGTCGTATCATCAATTTGTTCATAGGATTTTGCCAGACATGGTTCTACTTCATATTTTTCATTAAGTTTTAACAATGTTTCTCCTACCCCAATGCGACTTAAAACCCAACCATCATAATTATTTGTCGGATCTAAAGATGTTGAAATCCAAAACATAGCTGCATTAAGTGTTTTACTTGATGCATTTTTGTTTGAATTAGAACATCCACATAAAGTTGTTAACATAAATAAACAAAGTAATAATTTTATTTTCTTCATAACTTCTCCTCATAATGTTTAGGATCTAAATAATCCCTTATATCTTCTGATAATAAATTAAAAATAAGCACACAAATAAATAAAACAAGTCCTGGAAAAAACATCATCCAAGGAGCCACTTGCATAAATTGTTTACTTTCATAAAGCATCGCTCCCCATTCAGGTTGTGGTGGCTGACTAGCAAGTCCTAAAAAGCTTAAACCTGCAAGTGAAATCATCATATTTCCAATATCTAAAAAAGTTGTTACAAGTATTTGTGATAAAATATTAGGTAATAGATAACGAATGATTCTTTGCAGTGTTGGTACACCCGACATTTGGGCCATCACTAAATAATTCTTTTTCTTTTCTTGTTTGACAAGAGCAAGAGTCAATCTTGCATATTTTGTCCACCAAATAAGTGCTAAAGCAAATACTGTATTAAAGAGACCTGCCCCGACGATTCCTACTATTGCAATGGCAAAAATCGTATCAGGAAAAGCAAGTAATCCATTAATTATATTATTAAAAAAAGATTCAACTTTATCCTTAGACAAGCCTGCAATTAAGCCAACAATCATTCCAATAAAAACAATTAAAAACAACATCAAAAAAGTCAAACCAAAAGAAGTTTTTGCACCACAAAGAATACGACTAAAAACATCTCTTCCTAATTTATCTGTACCAAAAATATGTAAGAAACTTGGTGATTGTAAAGAGAAATCATAATTAACTTTTAAAGGATCATAAGGCGCTAAAAAAGAACCAAATAGAGCAATAAGTAATAATAAAACAGCAAGACCAATCTCAATTTTTAACTTTCTTTTCATTGAAACGCCTCCTTAATCGTGGATTTAATACTTGTTGAAAAATATCAACAAATAGATTAACAAAAACATAGATCAATGCCATATAAATTGCATAAGCTTGAATAATTGGATAATCACGATAACGAATAGCTTCTACAACCATGTTACCTAAACCTTGATATGAAAAAATCGTTTCAATAATTGCTGTTCCACCAAGTAAATGTCCAATAGAAAGACCTAATAAAGAAGAAAGTGTCGTAAAAACATGAGGTAAAACATGCTTTAATAAAATTTCTGATTGTTTCATTCCTCTTGCTTTGAGTCCAATAACATAATCTTGATTTAATTGTTCTAAAATAGCATTTTGAATCATTCTTGTATAAGAACAAATCAGCGGAAAACTTAAACAACAAACAGGTAAAACAAGACCTTTTAAACTACTTCCACTAATAACAGGAAACAATTGAATCTTTACTGAAAAAAGCAGAATTAAAAGAAGTGCTAACCAAAAATTAGGTAAAGATAAACCTAAAAAAGAGATATTTTTTAAAATAGAATTAATCAAACTATGACGATGAGTAGCACTATAAATTCCTAAAGGAATCGAAAAAGCTAAAACAACAACAAATGAAAACATCGCTAATTTTAAAGTATTTGGTAACTTTGATAACATTTGTTGATTCACATCTTGTCCATAATGATAAGAATAACCTAAATCACCATGAACAAAATCATTCAACCAGTCAACATAGCGAACAACAATATTTTTATCGAGACCCATCTCATGTCGTGTTTCATTTAAAACTTCCTCGCTAGGTGTAATTCCTTTAGATAAATAATACATTTCAGCACTATCACTTGGTGCCAAATCTGTCATAATAAAGGTAACAAGTGTTACCAAGAAAAGAACTGAAAATAATGATAAAATTCTTTTCATTATTTAATCGCATGTATTAAGAATTGACGAATCAATTCTTTTCCTTCCTTTGTTTTTTCTTTTGAAAGTATTTCACTTTCAATTTGTTGAAAACCGATTTCTTTTAGAATTTCTATATCATATTGAGGTCGTAAAACATAAGATAACTTTAATTCTTTAGCAATATTATCAATAATAGAAACATCAATACCTTCCATATGTTGATGATCACTATGACCAGCTCTATTATAATCTTGATCTTGATAATGATAATAATGATTGCCATCAATATTTAAAAGATGTCCTTGTTTTTTTAAAACTCTAACCATCTCTTGATAGGCTTGTACAGGCTTTTCTAAATTCCATGTTACATTACGTGTGATAATCAAATCAAAAATTTCATCTTGAAAAGCTAAATCTTGAACATCCATCTTCTGAAACTCAACATTTGCCTTAAACTTGCGTGCATTGTTTCTAGCCTCTTCTAACATCTTATCACTATAATCAATGCCAATAACTTGGCATCCTAAATTTGTAAGTAAGACAGAAAAAAAGCCTGGGCCACACCCTAAATCTAACACTTTCATTCCTTTATTTATTTTTAGATAACGATTTATTAATTCTATCCATTTTTCTTGATCATGTAAAAGTTCTTCTTGGTTATCCAAAGAATAACCAAAAGAACGTTGATTCCAATAATCTGCAATTTTATTTAACTGACTTGTCATAAATTCTCCTTTATTTAACAAGATGATATATTTCCTGTAAAGAACATTGATGTTTTAACGCTAATTTTTTAGCACTTTCATATTCTGGATAACATCTTTTTTCACCATCAATTTCTACTTCTTTTACTTGAAGTTTTCCAAGAGGTGTTTCGATTTCTTTAATTTGTCTTTTTAAAACAGTTCTTTGTTCCTTACGATAACGAATACCAATAGTTGTTGTTTGCGTAAAAATCACTTTTTGTAAGAGACCCATCTTTTCTTCATTACAAACGACCGTCAAGCGATAAGCTGGTCTATTTTTTTTCATAAAGATAGAAGTAAAGAAAACATCTAAAGCTCCTTGATCTAAAAGCTGTTCCATTACAAAACCAAGCATTTCTCCACTACAATCATCAATGTTGGTTTCCATGACTATAATTTCGTTTTTTTTTTTAATTTCTCCAAGGGATACTTTTAAAACATTTGGAATTACCAAATCTTTTGTTCCTGTTCCCCAACCTACTTTTTGAACATTCATAACAGGCATTGTAGTAAATTCACTCGCAATTTCTGCGATGATTGCAGCACCTGTTGGTGTAACAAGTTCTGTATCTACATCAATTTGTCGAGTGATAGCATTACTTGCTGCAAAGATTTCAGATGTTGCAGGTACAGGAACAGAAATCATTCCATGAGCACATTCAATAAATCCATAACCATCATTAACGACACTACTATAAATAACATCCGGATTGATTTTACATAATAAAATTGCTGTTCCAATAATATCAACAATAGAGTCAATGGCTCCTACTTCATGAAAATGAACATTTTCTAAACTTTCATTATGGACTTTGCTTTCAGCTTTGGCAACTCTTAAAAAGATACGTTTAGCAAGATCTTTCGCTTTTTCATCAATTTCACTTTCATCAATAATTTTATTAACATCGAATAAATTACGATGTTCATGATGATGGTGATGAGCGTGTTCATGATGTAAGTGTTCATGCTCATGTTCATGATGATGTTCATGTTCTAAATGAACATCAACATAAGTTCCTGTAATCCCATTTTTCTTTTCTTTAGAAATATGAATATGATACCCATCCACATTTAATTTTTTTAATTCATTAACTAAATAATGAGGATCATCAATCAATTCAGATAATGCTCCTAAAGTCATATTTCCACTGATTCCACTACTACAATCAAAATATAATACTTTCACTATTTCTTTCCTCCTAAACAATTAATGGTATGGGCCATAAATCCTGCCCCAAATCCATTATCAATATTGACAACACTAACCCCACTCGCACAGCTATTAAGCATCGCAAGAAGAGCTGATAATCCATCAAAGTTAGCGCCATACCCAATAGATGTTGGTACAGCAATAACTGGTTTATCAACGAGTCCTCCAACAACGGAAGCGAGGGCCCCTTCCATTCCTGCACAAACAACTAAAACATTTGCCCTTTGAATAGTATCTAAACGATGAAACAAACGATGAATACCGGCAACACCCACATCACTGACAAGTTCAACTTCGTTACCTAAAAATTGAGCTGTAAGCATAGCTTCACGAGCAACCGGCAAGTCTGATGTTCCCGCACAAACAACAACAATTTTTCCTTTATTGATTTCTTTTTGATCTTCATCAATATAACAAATGTGCGATAAAGAATCATAAATCATTTGTGGAAATTCTTTTAAGATAGCTTCACTTTTTTCTTGGTCGACACGTGTAATTAAAATAGAATGGATATCATGGTCTAACATATTTTTTACAATCCCAATAATTTGTTCTTTGGTTTTACCAGCACCATAGATTACTTCATGATTTCCTGTTCTTTTTTTTCGATCATAATCAATCGTTGCATAATCTAAAGGCTGTTCAATCAGTTTTTGAGCTTGTTCAATTGTTAGTTCATTATTTTTAACCTTTTGTAGAATTTCTAATGTTTTCAATATCATAACCTCCACTTCTAATTCCTTCTAAATCAAGTGTTACAAATCTAAATCCAAGATTTTTAATATTTTGAATCAATTCTTTATTTTCAATGATTTTCATAAAATCTTGTGGTTCAACGTCAAGACGTGCCACATCTCCATGTACTCTTAAACGTACATGAAGCATTCCTAAATCATGTAAATATTTTTCACCTGTTTCAACAAGTTTTAATTTTTCTAAAGTAAGCTCTGTATTGTAGTCAAAACGAGAAGCCAGACAGGCATTGGATGGTTTATTATAAGTAGCAATACCAAGCTGTTTAGAATAATCCCTAATTTCTTGTTTTGCTAAATTATTATTCGCTAAAGGCGAAATAATACCTAATTCTTCACAAGCTTTTAATCCTGGTCGATACACTTTTTCATCATCTTTATTTTTCCCATCTAAAACATAAGCAAAGTCATGTTCTTTAGCGACGGCAATAACTTTTGACATAATGCTTCTTTTACAATGATAACAACGATCTTTATGATTAAAATGAAAAGCTTCTACGTCTAATGGATTGACTGATAAAACCACATGATTTGAATCTTTTAATTGTTCAAGAGCACCTTCAATGTCTTCTTTTGACATCATTGCTCCTCGACATAAAACAGGTAAAACATTTTCTTTTCCTAATGTTTCAAGAGCTACATGGAATAAAAAGTTGGAATCAACACCCCCACTATAAGCAATCGCAACTTTTCCATAATTTCTTAATTCTTCTTGTAATAATTCTAATTTATTCATATAAATCTCCCTAAACTCCTCTATGACTTCTACTTAAAGGCTTCATTTAACATTGAAAAAAGTTATATTTATTATTTTACTCAAAAAAATATCGTATACATAAGTAGTTTATAGTTTCAACTATAATCGATACTTCATGTATACGATATCCTCTATTTTTCTAATTTTTCAATCATAACAACAAGGTCATCAATATATTCAGATATTGATTTTGGTGCAACACCTACGACTTGAGCACTGCATTTAGAAACAGGAATAAAATATTTACGCGCTTCACTTTCTCCAATAGCTTTTGCCATAGCTGGTGTAATTTCACCATACATTGAATTTGCAAAAGCAACTCCAATCGGACCAACAACAATAGAGGCATGTTTAACATTATAAACAACAGCATTTTCCCCCGTTGCAATAATATCAGCACCACCCTTTTTTAGCTGTGTTGTTGCCATACTATTGGTTCCAACACCAATGATGATATATTCTGGATGTTTTTCTTTTAAAACTTGTATAATATTTTTTCCAATTCCGCCACCTTGTCCATCAATAACAACAATTTCCATTTTTCCTCCTGATATATAATAAACTTCTTGTTTATTTTCGATTTCGTATCTCTATATCTTATTCATGAAAATAATCAGTAATTTCTTGCATATGTTTACTCTGTTGAACATGAAATGGACATCATTTATCACAATGGTGACAAACAATACAATCACTTGCTTTTAAAGCTAAATGATGATAATGATCTGTAGCAAGTTCATCTTTTAAACGAGCAAGATCATAATATTATTAATCAAGGTAGTGTCTAACCCTTTTGAACAAGGATGACAATGTTTATAATAAACAAATTGATTACAATTTTCTAATATTGGAAATATTCTTAAAATTGAATAATCTTTTTCTACATCAGATACTTCTAAATAACGAAGAGTACGTGTTAAATCATCATTTCTAATTCCTGGCAAAACTGTTAAAATAGACAGTTTATCTAAAGCATACTGCATATATTGAGTTTCTGTCAAGGCTTAATGAAATAGTGACTCATCTTCTTCTCAAAGTTTTCCTCCACAAAAGGCTTTCATTACAGTAGTACCTACGCCTTCTTTTTTAAGACAACGATATAAATCCATACGTTCATCAAATTCATCAATGGCGAAGTCTTCAAACTTCAAATCATAAGCCGAATCAATACTAAACATGTCAATATCTAAAACGTGATGAACAAGTTTTAGCGAATGTGATGATAAATCAATATGATAAATAATTGCTTTTTTTAATCTAATATATAATCTAAAGCACCATAATAGGTTTTAAATTCGTTGTCCAACCATACTCTTCTGATGAATATTCAACACCAAAATGAATTTGTAAGTAAATTTGATTACTTCTTGATTTACTTATTCTAAAGAACCTACCCCTAAACTAATAATATTTATTTCTTCATTTCTATGTAGCAATTTTCTATATTCCGTTATTTTTCAAAATGACCTGCAACATCTTTTAAATATTGAATAATTGATAAATGTTGTGGACATACGCCTTCGCATTGACCACATTCAACACAGTCACTGGCTTTACCAAATGTTTTTGTTAAGTTGTTGTAGTATTCTCCTTGTGGTGTCCATCCTTTTTCTTCTACTTCTTGTAAATCTGCATTATATAATGAGAAGTATTTTGGAATGGCAATATTCATAGGACAACCATCAACGCAATAAGCACATCCTGTACATGGGACAGTAATTGTTGAATTGATTGCAGTAACCGCTTTTTTAATTAAAGCATATTCTTCTTCATTTAATGGTTTAAAATCTTCCATATAACCTAAGTTATCTTCTAATTGTTCCATATTAGACATACCACTTAAAACCATCATAACGTTTTCTTGACTTGCTGCAAAACGAATAGCCCAAGAAGGAATTGACATATCCGGATGATATTCTTTAAACATCTTTTCAACTTCTTCTGGTACTTTCGCAAGTGTTCCACCTTTTACAGGTTCCATAACGATAACAGGTTTATGATGTTTTGTAGCTACTTCATAACATTTTCTTGATTGAACGCCAACACTGTCCCAATCAAGATAGTTGATTTGTAATTGTACAAATTCAAATTCTGGGTGTTCTGTTAAAACTTGATCAAGCAATTCAGGACCATCATGATAAGAAAAACCAATAGTTTTAACTAAACCTTTTGCTTTTTTATCTTGTATCCAGTTAAAGCAATCTAATTCATTATAAACTTCAATACTATGTGTATTAATATCATGTAATAAATAATAATCAAAATATTCTACACCTGTTTTTGAAAGTTGTTCATTAAAGATATGATCACGATCTTCTTTTGTTTTAATAAAACCTGAATGTAATTTTGTTGCAAGTGTATAAGCATCTCTTGGGTAACGTGATACAAGTGCTTCTTTGGCTGCATTTTCACTTGCAAATCCACAATACATCCATGCAGTATCAAAATATGTAAAACCTTTTTCGATAAATGTGTCAACTATCTTTTTTGTTTGTTCAATATCAATTTTTGAAGCATCATTTGGATCTAACGATGGTAAACGCATTAAACCAAAACCTAATTTCTTTTGACTCATTTCCTTTTTCCTCCTATTTATTTTCCTTAAATTAGCCTTCAAGTAAGTATTCTTACCTTTTATTATTTTATCATTCTTGCATAGTTGAGGCAAATACCTCTTTTAAATAGCGCACTATGTCTTTTAAGCATGGAACAGATTAATCATCTATTTCAATAAGTTCATATTCTCTTGAACCATATCCAAGTGCTGAGGCTGCTTCAATGGTATGAATACCATGACGAGATTCAATTCTTTCAATTAAATGATTTCTTCCCTTATCATTAGAAGCATAAACTAAATCAATACATGCTTGATCAATAGCAATTGGATCCGTTGAAATTAAAATACCAATATCATCCATACACGGATCTTCTGCCACTGCACAACAATCACAATCAACAGACATATTTTTCATAACATTGATATAAACAATGTTTCCTTTAAAATATTCATGAACTGACTTAGCTGCATCTGCCATTGATTCTAAAAACAAATCATGATCAGCTGTCCAAATCTTTTCAGGTTCTCCTGCCCCATGAATATAAGCTTTTCCATAAGATGAAGCACAACCAATTGAAAGTTGTTTTAAAGCTCCGCCATAACCACCCATTGGATGTCCTTTAAAATGAGATAAAACAATCATTCCATCATAGTTTTTCATATCTTTTCCAACATAGTTTTTTTGAATCACTTTTCCTTCAGGAATATCTAGAATCATATCAGGACCTTCTGCATCCATTAAATCTACATCAAAATATTTAGACCATCCATGTTTTTCAATTGTTTTTAAATGTTTTTCAGTTGTATTTCTAGATCCTTCATAAGCTGTATTACACTCCACAACTGTTCCATTTAACCTATCAATAATTGGTCTCCAAAAATCAGGTTTTAAAAAGTTTTGATTTCCTTCTTCCCCTGAATGAAGTTTAACAGCAATCTTTCCTATTAATTCTTTTCCTAATACTTCGTACATTTCTAAAACCTTTTCAGGTGTTATTATTCTTGTAAAATAAACTTTTGATTTCATAAGTAATCTCCCTTTCAAGCAAACTATAAACCTAAAGTTGAGTTTAGAGTCAAGAGGATTTTTAATATTTTTTAAAGTTTTCGTTCTCTTAAAATACCATGATAATTTCTATCAACACATGTCCCTTTTTCTACAAAACAAAACATTGAATAATAATCTTCCAAAGTTTCATTTCCACGTAAAGAATCTAATCTTAAATATTCTTTTCCTTTTTACCAGAAGAAGCAAAACGTATCTATGAATATTTAGGGGAAATGTCGCCTGCAAGTTATGCCTTACGTTTTGCTGCTGGTTTTGATGAAATGATGATGGCTTTATCAGGAATGAGTGATATGGCACAAATGCAAGATAACTTAAGTTTCATGAAAGATTTTCAACCATTATCTACAAAAGAACAAGAAGCAGTTAAACAAGTCACAGAAATCTTCAAAAGTAAAAACTTTATTCCATGTATTGCTTGTCGTTACTGTATGGAAAAATGCCCAAAGAACATTGCTATTCCAGATTGATTTGCCTGTTTAAATGCTAAAAAAGTTTATGGAGATAGGAACAGTAATTACTACTACAGTTAAAAATGCAAAAGCAAGTGAATGTTTAAAATGTGGTTTATGTGAACAAATTTGTCCACAACATTTACACATTAGAGATTTACTTGTAGAAGTTGCAGAGGCTTTTGAAAAGAAATAAAAATAGCCAAAAAGAGAAATCGTAACGATTTCTCTTTTTAGATAAGTTTTAAATATTCAAAGGCATTATATAAACCATCTTGATCTACATCATCCGTTACATAACTTGCTATTTGTTTAACTTCATCATTTCCATTACCCATTGCTACAGAAAAACAACACGCCTTAAACATTGGAATATCAACCACACCATCACCAAATTCAATAGCATCTTTAGGATCAACATTTAAATATTTTAATAAAAGATGAATTGAATTTTCTTTATCAAATCCTTTAGCACGCGTTGCTCCATATAAAGCAAGTTCACCTTTACCGCCCCATGTATCAACCGTCATATCTGAAAATTCTTCTTTAGCATCTAAAAAGTCTTGATAAGATTTTAAAACAAATGCTGTTTTATTAACATCATCTCTAAATAAATTTTCTCCACTTATCATATGTCTTTAAAGTGGTGGTAAAGGTTTATCTGAGTAATCTTCTTCTAATCCATAAATATATTTATATCTTGTTAATCGTGATTTTTCTTCATAACCTTCACTTAAAAACATTCCATCATTACATTCTAAGCGGAAAGCTAAATCTCTTTCATTACACCAATTTACAAAATGTGTACACTGTTCTAAAGTTAATGATTGATGAAAAATCACCTAATTATTATATTCAACATAGCAACCATTTCCATAGATAACACCATCAAAGTTTAAATCCATATCTCTTGCTTCTATTTCACATCGACTACATCCTGTACAAATAATAATCTTGTGTCCATTCTTTGGTGCTTGTTCTACTGCTTTTTTAGCTGAAGCAGGTAATTTTGTTTTATAATCAATTAATGTTCCATCAACATCCAAAAATAAGTATTTCATATTCAATTTCCTTCCCTTATTTTATTTCAATGTATCTAGAAAAGAAAACGTATTCAATAAAATATGACATTAATTTTACAATCTTCCATTTTAATAAAAAACAAAAGGAATCCTTTAGATTCCTCTAGTACATCCTTGAGCCATTTTTCATTCGTATAAGAATAGATTACATTAAATTTTCCGTTTCGTTCTCTTATAGATGCCATATTATTGCATACTCCATTCCAAAACTCTTTGTTCCATCCAGTCCTCAAATTCATCCCGACAGATCCTTACTCGACTACCAACTTTTATTACTGTGAACTTCCCTTTATCCGCCCACTTGTTGATCATGATTCTGCTGACCTTTGCCAGATAGGAAGCTTCATCAAAAGTAAGATATTTTATATTTCCATTGCTTCCTCGTATTCCGGTTTGTGATAATTTCTTCCGCCGGAAATTAGCCAGGGCAATATTCTGTTCCTGTGCAAGTTCTTCATAATCATTCGATGGATCCAGCTTATAACGGTCCTGACCTTCCAGGAATTTTTGAAAACTCTCTTTTGTGATCCTTTTCTTTTCTGCAATCACAATGAATTCAAAAAAATGACTATACTTCGGATTATCAAGAATTGTATATACTGAACTTCTGGTTGTTCCAAGCAGCTGTGCCATCTCAGGCATCGTAATAGTTGCATTTTCCAAAAGAGCGTCTTTTTCTCTGTCTTCCTTTGTTCGATACCGGGACTGGCTTTTATACCAATTCTGAAAAGATTCTTTTGGTATTCGTTTCCAGTAATCGACAATAACAGCTTCCATTTGATTTTTCTTGAGTAAATCATAAACAAGATATTCATCAACACCCAACAGATCCGCGACTTCCTTAACAGAATAGGACCAGGATTTCAATTCTTTCCCCGGTTCTTCTCCGGTAACTTTATGGTATTTAATCTGATTGGCATACCATTTTTCAAAGCTGGCAATATTGATTCGTATCTTTCCGGCAATCTCTTTTGATTCAAAAACGTTTTTATGCACCAGCCAATATCGATCTGTCTTTTTTAATCCCAGTAGCTTTCCCATTTCCGGCACGGTCATCCAGGTCCTCTTTTGTGTTGGACGCCGTTTGTAAGGACTTTCTTCTGATATTTTCGAAATGATTTCTTCAACATCGTCCATTTCCGGAACTTCTTTTTGTTTCATAATTGCTGTTGCCATTTATTCTTCACTTCCTGTCTTTTTTAGTGTTAGTGTTTTTTCTTATATCATATCTCAAATCCAGATAAAAATTTAGGATGTCGATTGCAGATAAAATCTGCCTGATCAACACCCTGTTTTTTACTGTTCCAAGTTATCGAGCCAGTCATCGAAACTCTTCTTAGAGATGCGA